>JAEEGL016475853.1_pt1 | contig 76202 bp, 71 predicted proteins | sample 9134231 | NCBI WGS metagenome assembly JAEEGL01 (sample SAMN16246548, study PRJNA631951) | gut metagenome | biome: gut microbiome; feature: rumen; material: fiber-attached | host: Bos | place: Iran: Karaj | collected 2018-10 | reverse complement strand
TGGTGAGAATGACAAGTCGTAATTTTATATCTGTTCAAAATAATTAAATACACATAAGTGATTGTATTTGCTTGTAATCTATTTTTATATTTTTGGGAAAATATTGACAAAGATAGATTGACATAAACGTTGGTTTATGGTGAATAAAGGGCTAAAAAAAGCCCCCGGTAAGGAGGCTTTTTGCTGTTAGTTTTTGGGTTTTATGGTAATCAATGTTATATCCGACGGAGCTAAAATACGCATCGGCGGTCCCCAATAGCCGGCACCGTTGGAAATATATAACACACCATCGCCAATGTTATATTTTCCGGAGAGATATTTGTTAACCCACTTAACCATAAAGTGGAACGGAAAAATTTGTCCGCCGTGAGTATGTGCCGACAACTGCAAATCAAAGCCTAAAGCTAAATAATCTTTTGCATGCATTGGGTTATGGGCAAGCAAAACCTTATAGTCGAACGGTAAACTGCCGTCCAGAAGATGAGGATATTCATCAAGCATACGGATATTAGGGTTGTCCGGAATACCTGCCAGATAAAAATTAAGCTCGTCTATGTGGCGACCATTAGTCGATAAAAAGGTAAAGCCCAATTGTTCAAGTTGCCATTTACTTGGAACAAGACCGTTATAATATTCATGGTTGCCGGGAGAAACAAAAACTCCATATTTAGCACTAAGTTTACCAAGTTCATTAAGATGAGGCACTAAATAGCCGACTGTATCGTCAATGATATCACCAGGCATTGCAATAATATCAGGATGCAGAGAATTAGCCATGCTGACTATTTGAGCAAGTTTTTGCTCTGATTTGTTGCGGTGAAGGTGTAAATCATTAATTTGCAAAATAGTTACCGGTGAACTGATTTTGCTACTGTATAATTCCAAATGTTTGACAACCGGAAGCTTTGTTCCCTCCCAAACACCATATACGGTAACAATAATCGCCATAATGAAGGTGATAATATTGGCTTTGGTTAAAAGAGTGATATTATATGGATTTATGCATTCTTTTTTGCCGGACAAATAATATGCCAAGAACCAGAAAAAATCTCTGGCAAAGAGCAAAACAAAAATTATAAATGCAAAACCGAAGCAAATATACCCAAAGTCTGCAAGAATATTATATAATTTGCCTTCAAGCCACATGTGGTGACGAATGGTTCCCAGTATTGCCGGAGTTGACCAAGCAATTAAGAAAAGCAAAAAAACAAGAAATTTTACAAAAACATGAATGTTATTGTAGCCGACAAGTGTTCTCTCGGTGATGAGCGAACAAGAAACAGCTATAATTAAAGATGCACAAAAGAAAATCATGAAACTCACCTATAAAAAAATTATGCCTCTGCAACGGTTTTGCGACGGTACTGTCGACGAGGTTTGACTTCACTTGTGGGTTCAGTATCGTCCGTATTGGTATTATTGTTAATTTCGATAATATGAAAAGACTTTTTGGCAGGTTGGGAAGCAGCAGTATTTTCGGCTGTGACTGGAGCTGATTCAGCAACAGTGTCCGTCGGAACAGGCTGTGCCAAAGCATCGTCTGCAGGTGTTGCAACAGGAGCAGAAGAATTGTCATTAGTCTCATATTGTTGTTCACGCATGCTTTTGCGCTCATTAATTTCAGTTACAATCTTGCGATAATGTTCGGAATACTGGCGAAATATCTCTGCCGTAACGTGATCATTATCACTCAAAGCATCTTTAGCCAGATCATTGTAGCGTTTGATTAAGTCGAGTGCTGTACCACTGATTTTACCGGCAATCGAGTTGCTGTCAAATTTATAATTAAGAGAATAGATTGTGTTTGAAGAATTGTTATTACGATATCTGTTATTTGTTTTTTTCATGTGTAAATTACCACTATAAAAGGGTTAAAAAGTACCAACAGGCACTCTTGAACAATGTATTATGTAAAGTCTGGAAATAAAAAAATACGACAACACTACGTCGTGCTTTTGAATGCATAATACAGGTAAAAATATTAATTGCAACCTATTTTTGCAAAATTATACAACGTTCTATACCTGAAAGATCACAAACTTTCTTGATTAAATGCAGACCGGAATTTATAAATATCGATACAATATTGTCTGCTTGCCCAGCTCCACCTTCAAGCAAAATATATCCTTGCGGAAGTAGTACCTCTTTTGTAACTTCTGCTAATTGACGATAATGAGCATAGCCGTCCGTTCCGCCGTCAAGGGCCATTAACGGATCATGTTCACGCACCTCTTTATCAAGATTTGATATATCAGATGTCGGAATATATGGGGGATTACTTATAATCAGCGAAAATTTTTCATTAAGCGAATCTGTAAAATAATCAAATTGCCGAAATTCAACTCTATTATTCAATTTTAAATTAATAGCATTTTGAGCGGCTATTTTGAGGGCCGGCAGAGATTTATCCAACCCCAGACCGTGCATAAACGGAACATCTGCCAGAATCGATAATATCAAACATCCGGAGCCAACACCGAATTCAAGGATGGAATCGCAGTTGGTTTGCTGAGCAATTTTGATTGCTTCTTCAACGAGAATCTCGCTGTCAGGACGGGGGGAAAGCACGTTGTTATCAACAATAAACCTATATTTATAAAATTCTTTACAGCCAAGAATTTTATCTAAAGGCTCGTGAGTAAGGCGTCGGTTTAACAACGATTTGAGCTGTTTTTCCTGACTATCTGATAATGCCGGATTGATGGGAACATTATTGGGATCACAATTTAGAATATGTGCTAATAACATGCGCGCTTCAAGACGAGGCGAATCTACATTTGCCGCAATCAGTTGCTGTATAATGTGAGAAAATATATCTGTCATTTAGTTTTTGGGGCTGTATACGGCTGAGAAAAGATGTTTTTCTTACGCATTTTACGAACCTGTTTGATACGTTGCTCCATACGTAACGGCATTTCATCAAGAGGTTCACACGGAGAAAATACATTCTTATACTCAAAACCGTACACGTCTGTCTGTGTGATGTTGCCCTCAAAATCAAAATTGGCATTGCTATGAAGTTTATCTTGCTCAGACATCGCTTTTTCCATATATTATCTAGGCGGCAGAGCTATATTTGTTCTTGAAAAGCTCCGAAAGGTGATCAAATGCTTTTTTTTCAATCTGGCGAACACGCTCACGGCTGATATCGTATTTTGCCCCAATTTCATCAAGAGTTTGAGGTGTTTCTGTTAACATACGATTTTTAACGATATAGGCCTCACGTTCCGGGAGTTCTTGAAGACATGACATCAAAATCTTATGCTTAAAACCGGCCTCTTGACGCTTGGCAAGGCTACCCTCAACATTTTGACGGTTGTCAACCAGCATATCTTGACGTTCACAATCATCCTCATCACCAACACTTACGTTCAGTGAGGCATCACCTCCGAGGCGGCGGTTCATGTCGACAACTTCTTGCTCATCAACTACAAGCTCATCAGCAATTTGTTTAACGACAACCGGCTCAAGCTCTTTATTATCATATATTCCAAGACGAGCTTTGATACGATTGAGGTTATAGAACAGTTTTTTCTGTGCGGCGACGGTACCGATTTTGACCAATGACCAAGAACGCAAAATAAAATCATTAATCGCCGCTTTTATCCACCAAATAGCATATGTAGAAAGGCGAACTTTTTTGCTTAAATCAAATTTTTTAACAGCTTGCATAAGACCAATATTGGCCTCAGAAATAAGGTCAGCCAACGGCAAACCGTAACGACGATATGTTAAGGCAATTTTAGCAGCTAAGCGCAAATGCGATAACACCAGGTTATGCGCTGCTTGAAGATTGTTATTTTCCTTAAAGTCAATAACAAGAGCCTTTTCTTCTTCCTCGCTCAAAACAGGAAAAGTCTTTATTTTTTCAAAGTAAGCAATAAGGCCATTGCTTTCAACCACCAATGGTAAGTTAGAAGATGGCTTGATAACCACAACTGAAGAATTACTACTCAAAATAAACCTTCTTTCTTTTACACTAAATGCGAATTATAGTCTTTTTATACAAAATTTCAAGACTAATTTTGCCATTCTTTATCATCAAGCGGTTCGTAATGTTTTACCTCGGGAGTATAAAGTATTGAAAAGTCATTGCCGTTTGCTTTCGGGGGGATAAAGTTTATAATCTTTACGCGATAACTGAAGTCCTCGGGATAAATCAGCAGATAAACAGGTTTTTTGCCTGTGCCGACGCAGATACGAAAATTATTGTCTGTCATATTCTGGTTTATCTTAGTCATAATCAACTCATCTGCAACTTGGTAATTGTCACTTTTGTTAAACTCGCTAACGGCAATTTCTTTGTATGTATTAATGTTTTTCATGACCAAATTGCGCTTACGATTTTCAAATATCGAAACTTCAGGGACCTTCGAAAGATATTGAGATACGACCTCCTTAACTTCAGATACGAGCTTGGCATCATTACATCCAGGCATATTGTCTGTGTTTAGGTAATTTTCGTTGTCATTTGGATATATAATCATAATCGGGTCTTTGCTTTCAGCAACATCATCAACTTCTTGCGCAAAAACGTTAAATGGCAATAAAAGTAACAATAAACACAGACAATAATGCATTTGTTTCTCCTAGAAACTTATTGATTTTGGTGTTCTCGGGAACGGTAAAACATCGCGAATGTTACCGATACCGGTGAGCAAAAGCATCATACGTTCAAAACCGAGTCCGAATCCGGCATGAGGAACTGAACCGTAACGACGCGAATCGAGATACCAAGAGTAATCTTCAACATTCATACCGAGTTCTTCTATGCGAGCGACCAGACGATCATAGCGTTCTTCACGTTGGGACCCCCCTATCAATTCACCAATACCCGGAACCAAAACATCCATAGCGGCAACAGTTTTGTTATCGTCATTCATGCGCATATAAAATGCTTTGATTTCTTTTGGATAATCACGAACAATGACAGGGCGCTTAAAATGCTTTTCAGCCAAAAAGCGTTCGTGCTCGGTTTGCATATCAACACCGTACTCCGGCTTATACTCAAATTCCTGGCCGGAATTTTTCATAATCTCCATGGCTTCAGTATATGTAATGCGAGCAAACGGCTCGTTGATGATGGTATTCAATGTATCCTGCAAGCCCGGAGCAACAAATTTTTCAAACAGCTCAATGTCTTCAGGACAATGTTCAATAACATGTTTAACGCAATATTTTATCATGTCTTCGGCCAAATCCATGTCATCAAAAATATCAGCAAAAGCCATCTCTGGTTCTATCATCCAGAATTCAGCTGCATGACGGGTAGTATTTGAGTTTTCAGCACGAAATGTCGGACCAAAAGTATAAATATCGCCTAATGCCATCGCATACATTTCACCATTTAATTGGCCGGAAACAGTCAAATGTGCTTCTTTGCCGAAAAAGTCTTGAGAATAATCAACTTTGCCGTCTTTAGTTTTAGGTACATTATTCAAATCAAGAGTAGTAACCTGAAACATCTCACCGGCACCTTCGCAATCTGAACCGGTGATAATCGGTGTATGGACATAGTTAAATCCCCTTGAATGAAAAAATTCATGAATTGCATAAGAAAGTTCAGAACGAATGCGAAAAGCTGCGCCATACTTGTTGGTACGAGGACGCAGGTGGGCAATCGTACGTAAATATTCATCTGTATGTTTTTTCTTTTGTAACGGATAATCTTCATTAGCAATATCGTATATCAGAACGTCTGAAGCTTTAATCTCATATTTTTGGTTGCCACCGAGAGACTCAACAAGAGCTCCGGTAACCGCAACCGATGAACCGGTGGTTAATTTTTTAAGTTCATTATAATTGGCTAAGGTGTTATTGGCTATTACCTGCATGTTTTTTAAGCAGGAGCCGTCATTGAGCTCAATAAACATAAAATCTTTTGAATCACGGCGGGTCTTTACCCAACCTTTAACTAAAACTTCATCAAGTGTAGTATCCGACTTGAGAAGTTGAGCAATTTTTGTTCGTTTTAACATTTTAGCCTTTTCCTATTAAAAAATTTTAACCAAGGGCAATATATAATACTTATCTTTAATTGTCCAGTATGCCATTGACAAAAAGTGAACTGTTGTTATTATAATCAGTAAAATATTACTTATAAGGAGCGAAAAATGAAGAAAATAGCGTTATTTTTGATTGTACCGGCTTTGATGTTGTTGGCTGCTTGTGCGGCAGATATCGGAGCTAATCAATACGACTCGTCATCTGTCGGATCTGTTACAAAAGCATTGAAAGGTACGGTAGTTTCAGTTCGCAGTATTACTGTCCGGGATAGCGACAGATCAGCGGGAACTGCTGTCGGCGCAATTGCCGGTGGTATCGGTGGTTCACAAATCGGTAGTGGCAGTACCGCCGCTTTGTTGGGTGCAACAGGCGGTGCATTGCTCGGTGGTGCGGCCGGCAACTTGGCTCAGAAAGGTTTGAGCAGCCAAAATGGTTATGAATATGTCGTTCAACTCGACCAAGGCGGAGTTGTTACCGTTACTCAAGGTAATGATGTATTGCTCGCTAATGGTCAACGTTGCATGGTATTATACGGAAACGGTTCATCTCGCGCCCGTGTAATTCCTTATAACGGATACTGATAATTCGTTTGTTTTAGTTGAGGCCTCACCACATGGTGAGGTCTTTTTTTGTTGCTTTTTCTTATATTTTATTGATAATAGCCGTTAAATTATGTCCGTGGGAGAAAAAAATGCTTTCAGATATTGAGATTTCACAAAAAAACAAGCCTGAACCAATCGCTGATATTGCAAAAAGAATCGGTATCAAGGCTAACGAACTTGAAATGTACGGACCTTACAAAGCCAAAATAAGCTTTGAGGGATTAAAAAGAATCGAAACATTATCACATGAGGGAAAACTGGTTTTGGTAACAGCACTTACACCAACTTCGGCAGGTGAAGGAAAATCGACTATATCTATCGGATTGGCAGATGGATTGCAAGCCATCGGCAAAAAAGCAATGCTCGCTCTGCGTGAGCCTTCAATGGGACCATGTTTTGGTCTTAAGGGCGGAGCAACCGGCGGAGGGTATGCTCAAGTAGTGCCAATGGAAGAAATTAATTTACACTTTACCGGAGATATCCACGCTATTACAGCCGCAAACAACCTTTTGGCAGCAATGATTGATAATCATATCAAACAGGGAAATCAGCTTAATCTTGATGAAAATAATATTTTTTGGCAGCGTTGCGTTGACCTAAATGACAGAGCCTTACGTGAAGTCAATATCGGATTGGGAGGAACTATTAATGGTACACCGCGAACCGATCATTTCAATATAAGTGTTGCAAGCGAGATTATGGCAATCTTTTGTTTGGCAAAAGATATTGCTGATTTGAAACAACGTCTGAAAAAAATTATAATCGGCAAAACTAAAGATGGAAGATATGTACGAGCTGAAGAAATTAATGCACATGGAGCTATGGCAGCTCTTCTTCGAGATGCAATAAAACCCAATCTGGTACAAACGTTAGAGAAAACCCCTGCCTTTGTACATGGCGGACCTTTTGCCAACATCGCCCATGGCTGTAACAGTATTATTGCAACCAAAACGGCTCTTAAACTAGCTGATTATGTGGTAACTGAGGCCGGTTTCGGTGCTGATTTGGGAGCCGAAAAGTTTTTGGACATCAAATGCCCTATTGCTGGACTAACACCTGATGCGGTTGTGATTGTGGCAACCATACGCGCTCTTAAAATGCACGGCGCTGTTGCCAAGGATAACCTCAAGTCGGAAAATGTCGATGCGGTGCGAAAAGGGTTTGAAAACTTGGAAGCACACATTGAAAATGTTCGTAAATTCGGCGTGCCGGCGGTTGTGGCAATCAATCAATTTGTCAGCGACAGCAATGACGAAATAAATGTCGTCAAAGAATTATGTGCAGATTGCGGAGCGGAAGCTATTTTGGTTTCGGCTTGGGAAAACGGCGGAAAAGGCGCGACTGATCTTGCTCAAAAAGTTGTTGAACTGGCTCAAAAAGCGAATAATTATGCGCCGCTATATACCGAGGATATGCCTTTAAAAAACAAAATTGAAACCATTGCTACCAAAATTTATCATGCAGGAAAAGTAGAGTTTGAGCCGACGGCCGCAGATAAACTTGCCGAATATGAAGCTAACGGGTATGGAAAACTTCGGGTTTGTATTGCCAAAACTCAAAATTCCATTTCGGCAGATGCAAAATTAATTGGAGCACCGAGCGGTTTTGTGCTTCCGGTAAAAGATGTCAGGTTGTCTGCCGGAGCCGGCTTTGTTGTGGTTTTAACCGGCAATATTATGACCATGCCCGGACTGCCGGCAAAACCTGCCGCAGAGCAAATTGATGTCGACGATGACGGTAAAATCTCCGGACTGTTTTAGAGTTTACAATCTTTGCAATCGTGACAGCGTTTTTCAATCTGAATGTTGCAATGTCCAATGCCGAATTTGCTGTGAAGCAGTTCGGTAACATCGCGGATTATGTTGGTATCATCTGCAATAATATGGCATTCGGCAGAAACAGCGTCTTCACTTATGCACCAAACATGAAGGTGATGAACATCTTTAACGCCTGAAACTTTTTTGAGTTCACGTTTGATTTGTTCTAAATCCATACCATCAGGAGCGGCATTCATCAAAATAGCCACTACTTTGGGAAAAGAAAGAATTGATTGATAAATCATATAAACAGAAATCAGCAAAGCAATTATGCCATCAACTCGATAAATACCAAAATAAACCGCACTTAAACCGGCAATGATGACTCCTAGTGAACCGAAAGCGTCAGCAAGGTTGTGTAAAAATACCATGCGCATATTGGTATTGTGTTTGGAACCGTGATGAGAAAGTTTGGCAGTAAAAGCATCAATAATCAATGCAACAATAGAAACCCAAATAATAATCCAACCGTCAACGGGTTGAGGAGTAATCAGTTTGCTTATGCCTTCAAATGCCAAATAAACACCGGCAATGAAAAGTAAAATAAGATTTACAAAACCACCTATAATTTCAGCTCTCTTAAAACCGTAAGTATAACGTCCTCCTGCTTTGCGACGACCGATTTTAAAAGCAAACACCGCAATTAAAATCGAAAAAGCATCAGAAGTGTTGTGCAAGGCATCACCAATCAAAGATAGACTGCCGGCAATTATACCGCCGACTATTTCAACTGCGCTCAAAAGCATATTTATGAAAAATGATATCAACAAATATAAAACTGTTTTTTCGCTGATTTCATGATGATGGTGTTCGTGTGACATGATGACCTCAATAAAGTATTTCTCATTTTGTTGTAGTAATAAATACTCAAAAAATCAAGTTTTATTGTCGTAATTTTGATATTGCAACAAAAGTACAAACATGCTACAAAGACGTTATACATAATGCGGAGGTAAAGATGATTATAAAAAATATTTTTTGGGATATTGACGGTGTTTTGGCCAATCTGAACTTTGCATATTATAACTTTTTGACCAAGCACCCGAAATATGCCCCAATGTACGGCAATATAAAATGGGAAGATTTACCCAAAGTTTTGCCGATTGTGCCAACCTATGGCGCATTGGAGTTAAAAACTCATCCCCAACATGGTACCGATATGGATTATGACTTTTGCCACAGTCCTGAGTTTTTTTGCAATCGACCGCTTTACCCTCATGTAATTGAGGTTTTGAAAGAATTGCACCAAAAAGGATATCGCCAGTTTACGTTGTCAGCGACGTGGAATGTTGAAGTCAAAAAGAAATTTTTGAAAGAGTTGTTACATGAAGTTACGGACTTCTTGACCATAGAATGTGTTCAGCATGGAAAATTTATGCATGATTCCGCCAAAGAAGATATGTTGAAATCGTGTTTTGAAAAATACGGTTTAAAAGCCGATGAAACTGTGCTTGTAGATGACCGAATTTATAATCAATATGCAACAATCAACGCCGGAGCTTATCCGGTGCGTATGAGATGTGAGTTTACAACCGATTTGCCAGAGGAACTGAATTGGATACCCGAGGTTAAAGATGTAGTAGAATTTAAGGACTGGTTATATAAAAATACAACGATAAGGTAGGAATTAGAGCTCTTTCTGCCAGCCTTTTGCGGCTCGGCTAACGCAGTCTGAATATTTGGAGCGTGGTTTTTGCGGACGTGCTAAAACTCCGCATACAATTTTGTCTGTTTCAGGAATGGGCCAAGGCTTACCTTCTAACTTATAGCGGGCAAGGTCGGCAAATAATCTGGCTTCCATATAGTCGCCAAATTTTGAAAAGCGTAAGGTCGGATGACGGAAAAAACGAGAGGTCATGTGACTAAATTGTGCTTCATGTTCAGGTAAAACAAAAGCCTTATTGTCAAGTAGAGTAGCAAAGGTATCGCGAACAATCGGATTTTTCCAACCACCGCCAAACAAAATCATGTCAAATGGGAGCGGAATATTATTCGGTACAAGAGTCAAAGCCTGCGCGGCAATGTAGGCTGCAAAATACTCAAAAGTATAAACGGCATCTGCAAAAGAGATATTTTGACTTTCGACATAGTTGAAGATTTCTTCTTTATGGTAGTATGCGGGGTCACCTGATTTAGGTAGTGCTGTTTCATAATATACACGCCCGAAGTCAAAAAGTTTTTGTAACATTTGACGGTTGAGTTTTCCGGCTTTTCCAAATTGTCCATCTTTATCAAACGAGTGATCGGTATGACGGCGGATATAGTTATCTGTATATTCATTAAAAGGACCGGCATCGGCTGCAAAAAGTGGCTGTTCATTGACTACAATTGCAAAATTAGAAGTGTTGCCACCATTATAATAACAGCCGTCACCCTCAAGTCCGGCAATCAGGGCGTTGTGTGGAGGGACCAGTGGCGCACCATCAAATCCGGCCATTATAAAATCAGAACGAAAATCATAAATAACCGGAATACCGGTTAAATCAGCCAACATCTGCCCAGAACCGATTTGTAATGTATATGGTTCTGTACCTTCTTTAAGTGCTTTTGACGGCGGATTGTGATCCAATGTTTTGCCGTGGAAACCTATGGCATCAATAGCCTTTTTATCAATATGATTTTCTGCGCAAAGAGAATTTATGCATTCGGCAATCTGTTCTATATATTCATCATGAATTTTTTGAAACGCCGGAAAAGAGTCAATTTCTGCAGCGGTCTTGTTATGTACAAGTTTCCTCAGGTGTTCAACTTCATTTTGCATATCTTTGGAGTACGGACTTGTATAGGAGCAAATATCGCTCATATTTTCACCATCAAACTCAGTCAAAACCAAGTCAACCGCATCCATAGAATTGCCTGTCATGTTGCCGATGATTGTATATTTTGGCATTGTGCGCTCCGTTTTAGCTCTATTGCAGAGAGTATAAACCAAATTGTGATAATTACAAGAGAGATAATTGTAACGACATACTAACATACTCTAACTTTGTAAGTTTTTTAAAAATCAAACACCTCGCCGGACGAACCAACGGGGTGTTTGTATAACCAGAGGTCATTTTTCAACCAAATATCATGCATAGTATGAAGTCTATGAACATATAAATGAAAAACGCAGCTACAACAGGAACGAAAACTGATAGTACTGCAAAGATGATCTGACCATAGAATAAGCATAGTAGGAATAATCCAATGTTCAGTATAATACCCACATTTCTGAAGATTCGCATAATGCCAGCCTCGTGATCATCGGCATATTCACTGCCATGCGTCATCTCGATTATGTTGTCATAATGAAGCCAAAATGCAACAATGTAGCAGATAATCACCAGTACTACAACTATCAACTCTATTAATAATAAAGGTTCCATAAGGTAAAAATAAATAAGAAAATTAAAAATAAATAAAAAATTAAAATCTGCATTGACTATAGCATTTTTTATATTTTTGTCAAGAGTAGCGCTTGACTTTAGATGTTTTTTTATTTATTGTGCAGATTGTAAGAGAATTATGACTAAATTATTAACTATCTAAATATTATTGTATATGGAAGAAAAAGAAAGGCGTGACGCCATTGATCTGTTTCAACAGAAATTTAATATGAAGCCGGCGGACCATGGTTATGTCGTAATTGATAAGTATGAGCGACAACGTGCATTTTTGTATGCCTGCGATCATGAGGTGGTAAAAGCTTATAAAAAACAACAAAACATTAGACGTTGGGTGATGTCTTGGTATTTAATCCAACTTGCTGTTGCTTTGACAACTTCCTTTGTTTCATTGTTCATATACCAAAACTTTTGGAATCCGCTTTGCATAGCCGGTATATCCTATTGGATTGCATTGGGAATATTATTTATTGTGTTATGGTTCATGGATAAACGCGTTTCCAAACTTATCAAACTGAACGAAAATATCACTTTTCTTAACTATAAGTGAACTCTTTTACAGAAATCCCCTTCCGGCTCAGCGCCTGAAGGGGATTTTTGTGTCTTGTAGTTATTTATAAATCACCTGCAGCCTTCAGGTAATTGTACTTTTCCGTCTTTTTCCGGCAGTGTTATATAACCTGTATCAATATCTTCGTCAGAATTTGGCAGTGTGATATCTTCTATCATTTTACAATTATCCATAACTTTATCTAAGGCATGCATGTATTTACTACCCTTATCATTGGGAATATTTTGTATTCCCTCTATTATCGGTAATTGTTCACCCATTGTAATGGTACAACGTTTAACTACTTTTGAATATAACCTCGGAGTTGACATCTGCCCAATCCAGTTGAAAATACATTTATCTCCCTGTTGGCCGATAACCTCAATGTACGCATAGTCAGGGCCTAACTCTTTTGGGGTAATTTCTTCCCGACTGCGAACCATAGGAGTATAAGGAATACAATTTTCAAATGCCGACAAAAATTCTTCATCAGCATCAAAATGGATCCCCTCACCTTTGATAGAGGCGTGGGCAATTCCGGTTACAAAACAGCATAATAAAACAATAAGTTTTTTCATTTTTTATTCATCCACTTCAACAGGTTGTCCATTTTTCATTTGTTTTACAACGGCCGGCGACATAATGACGCCGTCAGAACCTATAACCAGTTCGCCTACAGCTCCGTTATATCCTTTGAGTTGAAGCAAATAATCCGCAACTTCATCGGATGTCGGAACACGTTTATTTTCTTTATACAGATTTGTATATGCCATCATTAAAAGGTTGGCAACATCATAAGCATATCCAACTGAAAAATAGTTGGTTGAACCATTGGTGGCTGTCAGTTTTTGTAATAATTCTTTATTGCCGTCAGGAGTTGTAACAAATTTCATTCCTTCTACAGAAGCTTTGTCTTGAGCAAAAAGCAATGAATCAATTGCAACTAGCGGTGTATCAATCTTTTTTGAAAAATATGTTTTTAAGAAAACATCTAAGCTAGGTGGCAAAGCGCATATATACCAAACATCAAAATTATGTTGTTGAGCTTTTTCCAACATTAGGTCAAAATCCAAATTATCCATACTGAAGTTAAAACGTTCGGTAGCGATCCCCTTTTCCTGCAGTATTTTTTCAACGGCATCGGTATGTTTTTGTAATGCCGGTTGATATACTGCAAACAAAGCAACTTTTTGTGCCTTTGTATCTTCTATTTGCTTAACCAACTTTTGAGCCAGAATTTGAGAAGGCGTAAAGTGAGTGAAATTATACTTTCCTTTAGCAACATTTTCATCATTACAAATAGCTAAATGGACCTTTTTTGCTCTGTCTGCCAATGGCGAAACTACGTTCCCGGCCATAGAGCTCCAGCTTATCAGCGCATCTACCCTATCGGCATTAATTAGTTTATTTGCCGCAACTGCAGCGCGCTTTGTTTCATATCCATAGTCTTCAAATATGAACTCAAAATCAAGACCGGAAGAGGCAAAATTTTCTTTGGCAAATTCGATAACTTGTCGTACGTTCTGCCCGTTTTCCGCATATTTATCGCTCAAAGCATCTACTACCCCTATTTTAATAATCGGCTTAGCTGTTTCTTTTTTATCATCACAGGCGGCTATCGTTAAAATCATAAGCAATGTTAGCAAAATTTTTTTCATCTGAATACCTTTCATTGAGTTCAACTATTTTATTTAAACACCGAGGAAAGCATTTTTTCCAGGGTTTTGCCTGACGACTTGCCGTCATAGACAACTTGACCTTGCTCCAAGATATATGCCCAGTCGGTCAATGGAAGTAAAGTTTTGAGATTATGCTCCACAATTACAAAGGCGGTTCCAGTGGCATCTTTCAGTTCTTTGATTTTATGAAAAGTATCTGATGTCAGCTTGGGAGCCAGACCGATTGAAGGTTCATCCATAAACACCATACGCGGTTTGTTAATCAGACCGCGAGCCAAAGCAACCATTTGTTGTTGGCCACCGGAGAGATTTCCCGCCAAATCACTTAAACGTGATTTCAAATCAGGAAAATGGATCAATATTTCTTCCAGACGTTGGGGAAAAGCCGATCTATCTTTCCAAAAATGGGTTGCCAGTTCAAGGTTTTCCATAACCGTAAGATTGCGAAAAACACGCTTTCCTTGCGGAACACAGAAAATACCTTGTTCTACATATGATTGCGGAGAAGCGGTAATTTTTTTATCATCGAGCAAAATATCTCCCGCCATAGGTTTTAACAAGCCATACGCTGTTTTGAGCAGTGTTGATTTTCCGGCTCCGTTTGCACCCATAATTACGGTAATGGTGTTATCCTTCAATGTTACGGAAACATCGTCCAGTACAACCTTTTTACCATATCCGGCTTTTATGTTTTTTAGTTCAAGCATTATTACTCCAGTACTTCTACAATGGGTTGGTATCTTACAGATCGATTATCCAAAGACAATTGACCAAAAATGCTTTTGTTTTCTGTAACAATCTTATTTAAGCTATCATTTTTTCGCTTTAGAATATCTAATATAAGTGATAACTGGGCATAAGCAGTAGCCGACATTTGTTCAAGTCCCTTACCATACTTTTGATAAAAGGCTTTTTTAAACACTTCGTCTTTGCTTCCAACATTTAGGCAGAAACGCCCCTTGTATAAGTCAGGATTGGAAGATATAAAAAATGCATATTGAGAAGTTATTTTGGCAGATGGATCAATTTCTAACAACTGTTTGGTTAAAATATCTATTTCCGGTGGAAATGTTTCTATAAAGAAGATATCCGGCTCAGTTTGTGCAGCTTTGTGCAACAACAATCGATAATCTGTGGCTCCGGGAACAAACTTTTCATTAAAAACTATATGCATACCATATTCTTCGGCTAATTTGGTAACATTCTCTTCAACCAAATTGGCATACATTTCGTTGGCAGTTATCAATGCAATGTTGCGATATCCCAAATCTTGCATGTATTTTAACAACACAGCAGACTCATCTTGTGCGGCAGGTGCCATGGTATAATTATAGTCTTTTTCAGTAAAACGTGTATCACTTGATATTCCAAGATGAATTGTTTTAGTTTTTTCGGCAATATCTGCGGCAATACTGGCAGTTTGAGAAGTTCCGGTTAACAGAGCATCTACCTTATCAACATCAATTAATTTTTTAACCCCCACCGCTGCTTTTGAAGCAGATTGTTGGTCATCAAAATAAATCAGTTCATAATTAACATCAGGATGTTCATATTCTTTAACAAATTCATATCCCTCTTGCATTTGTTTTCCCATATATGAATTTGCTCCTGTAAGAGGTAGTATAATTCCAATTTTGACAACTGGCTTTTCATTTGCTTGGAGCTCTTTATTTTCATCTTTGCAAGCAGTAAGTGCCAAAACTACGCATAAGCTTAAAAGTATTTTTTTCATTTATTTATTCCTCTATTTCCTTTAGCTTTCCATTCTCTAGCTGTTTAACGATTGATGGTGTATCAATATGTCCTTCATTATCAATGTTGGATTGTCTGAACGAAGATTTGAAATTCTTGTTATTCAAAATATAAGATACAACTTCTTCTCTTGTCGGCAAAGTTTTGCCATTACTGATATGCTCATACGCATCAATAATCATGCGAACATTATCGTAGAAATTGGCGGAGCAACCAATAACGCGTTGTCCGGTTGTTTCTTCAAAATGCTTACCAAATTCAGGTGTTCCAGTGTCATCTTGAAAAATATAGGCTCCATCAAAATAATCTGCACTTAAAAGCAAATCATTTAAATTACCAATTTCTATGTTCCAATCCAATTTTTTTAAGGTTTTAGCAAAAATTCCTGCTTGTGGTGGAATAAGCTGAACATGTAACATGTCTGGATTAAGCTCTTTAACTTTTGCCATCGGAATTGTTAAATCAGTGTCCGTGGAGTTAACGGCAGTTTCTGATATGATATTAATTCCCTTTTCTTGCAGTTTTTGGCGAAAGAGCGGTAAAAAGTCATCGAACTCAGCGCAGTTATAATAAAATAAAGCCAAATTCTTGACACCTTTACTTTGGTAAAAAGTTGCAATCTTTTCCGCATGAGTAATCGGTTTTGTTGCATTATTAAAATTATAAAATCCTTTAGCAACATCTGAAGACAAGCCACAACTCATATGGATAATCTTATTTTTTTCCGCAAAATCAGAAGCAATGCGCCCCATCGTCCCCCATAAAGTAAATATTGCATCAACATTTTTGACTGATTTAAACAGGTTCCAATTACTAAGTGCCTTCTTAACATCATATTGGTCATCTTCAAAAACAAGCTGGTATTCATATTTCAGATTTTGTCTGGCTTGCTCATCTTTTAATGCTAAAGACATTGCTGATTGCAGGTTTTTACCTGTTTCAGCCATATCTCCGCTCAGAGGTAACGAGGCGCCGATTTTTACTATTGGTTTTATATTTGCTTGTGTAGCTTCTTTTTTCTCATCTTTGCAGGCGATGAGTGCTAAAAGTACGCACAGACTTAAAAGTAGTTTTTTCATATTATTACTCCTCAACCTTTATTACTTTTCCGTTTTCGATTTTCATCAAAACCGCTTCAGAATTGAAAATACCTTCATCATCTTGCGTTAGTGTGCCGACAACGCCATTGTATTGTTTTATCTTTGCCAATTCATCAACAGCAGAACTTTTATCTTTGGCATTTTCAAAAGCTTCAACTGTCAGCATAATCATGTCATACATTGTACCTACACCATATCGAGAAATTTGACCGAAACGTTGCTGATGCCTTTCCATGAAATCATCGTTAGCAACAGCGGCATCTGTATAATATGCACCTTCAGCGATTGAGGGATCAGACAAAGTGGCAAAAGTTTCAATACTCGTGATTGGCGCTGTTTCTCCGCTTTCTTTGTATTGCTTAAAAAATGAAGCAGCTATATTGCCATACACCATAGCCAGATAAACATCTGCTTTTTTCTGAGCTGCTTTGGCAAGAATCGTTCTAAAATCAGTTTCTGTCGGCGAAACTAAAAAACGGGTTACATGCATATCTTTGTTTTGGTTTATCCACTCCATAAATTTTTCTTCAACACTCAATGTACCATCATTGTTAGGTATAATGGCTATAATGTTTTTGAATCCATGCTTTTTGTAAAACTCAACCATACGACCGGAAGTGTATTTAGGCATTGTCCAGTCCAAAAAGTTATATTTGCCGTTTGCAATTTCGGCATCAGATGACAAGCTTATGTGAAGTATCTTGTCGGCTTCAGCGCGAGGAGCAATAATTTTTCCGGTTTGGGAGAAAGTACTCAAAATGGCATCAACTTTATCCAGTGACTTTAACTTGGGATAAACTGCTGCAGTTTTGCGGGCTTCGTAACCGTCATCCTCAATAACAAATTCGTATTTATTTTTGAGATTTTTCGTCTTCAAATCTTCTTCGGCCAAAACAATAGAGCTCTTAATTCCCTCACCGACCATGGCCACATTGCCGGTTAATGGCGCAATAATACCAATCTTAATAACAGGTTTGCTATTTGTTTGTGCAGTTTGTTTGTTTTCATCCTTGCAGGCAGTAAGTGCTAAAATCATACATAAACTTAAAAGTAGTTTTTTCATATTATTACTCCTTAATGTTAACTGGTTTGCCATTAACTATTTTCTTCAAAATTGCTTCAGAATTAAATATTCCATCATCATCCTGATAGAGCTGTCCAACAACGCCTTGATATGTTTTTATTTCAGATAATTTCTCTACGGCTTTTTCTTTAGTCTCGGCTTTTTCAAAAGCGTCAACCAATAGCATAATTGCATCATACGTATTACCTACGGCAAAAATGTTCTCGGATTTATTGTAAGAAGTAAATTTCTTGTAGTTATCATCATTCAGTTCCGCAGCATCAACAAACCAGAATCCCTCTATAACTTTTTTATCATCAAGAAAACTAAATGTTTCAATAGATGTTACTGGAACAGTGTTTTGATTTTCTTCGAGTCTTTTCAGAATAACATCTAATGTAGGAGAATATTCCAACAGTACATATAAGCCAGGATTATAAGAAGAAATATTATTCAAAACCAAATTTAAGTCCAACTCTTTAGGATTTGTTTTAATCTCCTTAAAATTAATACCATTCATTTGTAGTAAATGTTGTAAATTCCTTGAGATTTCTAGAGTTGCTTGATCTACTGCCGTGAAAATAACTATGTTATCCAACTTTTCATTAACTATTTTCTCAACAAGTTTTTTAACTTCGCTTGGTGTCTGGGTCCAATGAATAAAATTATATTTTCCTTCAGCCACTTTAGGGTCTGAAGCGCAAGATGAAATATGTAGAATTTTATTTTGTTCTGCAATTGGTGAAGTAGCAAGACCAATTTTAGAAGCAAAATCAATAATTGCATCAACTTTATCCACGTTCAAAAGTTTTTGATTAACCAGTGCTACCCTTTTAAGGTCAAAGGCATTATCCTCTATGATAAATTGATATTGATTTCTTAAGTTTCTTTTTGTTAAATCCTGATTTGCAATATCGACACTTCCTTTTAGTACCGTACCAATATTACTCATATCACCTGTCAATGGCAAACTAACACCGATTTTAACAACGGGCTTATTTTGGGCTTGTGCGGTTTGTTTTTTCTCATCTTTACACGCAACAAGTGCTAAAATCATACATAAACTTAAAAGTAGTTTTTTCATATTTTTACTCCTCAATGTTAACTGGTTTGCCGGAATTAATTGTTTTAACAATAGTATTTGAATAAATTAGTCCGTTATCTAATAACATTTTCCCTCTCGGGCTTTCATAATTTTCGATAACATTTTTCATAAGTGTTCCCATAGTTGTTGCATCTACTTTTTGCGGTATACCATATTTTTCAATAAATGTACCTATAATCATTACATTGTCATAAGTATTGATGCTGGCGGCCTGAGCTTCAATCCCAAATTTATCACGATATCTCTGATTAAAGTCTTCAGTTGCATCTTTCAAATCAACAACAATTTGACCATTAAACAGTTCGGGATTATTGCTGTATATAAACAGCAGAAATGAGCTCAACTTGCCGGTGTAACCGTAATCTAGCAATTGTTTTGAAAACAAAGTCATGCTGGGCTCAACCAAATGCATAAAAACCATATCAGGATTTTCTTGTTTAATTTTCAATGCTTCCATCTTGAAATCAAGTTGTTCCATGTTAAATCGATTTACTGATAATATCTCTATCCCATTAGATTTTAAAATCGGCTCTAATTCTTGTAATACGGATTCTGTGGAAAGATGATTAAATGCAACAAGGCTGATGGTTTTCATCTGGTGAGTTTTCATATATTCAACCAGGCGTTCTGAAGTCTCTTTTATGGAATAACTATTAACATAATTAAAAACATTGTCACTTATTGTGTTATCTACGGCGGAAGATATATGTATAATTTTATCTTTTGCGGCTAATGGTTTAATAATCTTACCAGCTGCGGTATTAAATGATGTAAGAGCTACTACCTTATCAATATATGTGAGTTTGTTATAAATTGCTAATGTTTTGTCAGGAGAATAGCCTATATCTTCATAAACAAACTCGTACTTGTATTTATTGTCAGGCAAAGAGTTAAGTTTTTCAATAGCCATCAAAGCTCCGTTTCTGCCACCTTCCCCAATATGAGCAATACCACCGGTCATCGGTAACATGGCTCCGATTTTAACAACAGGCTTCGTGGTTGCTTGTGCGGTTTGTTGGTTTTCATCCTTACAGGCCGTTAGTGCTAAAAGTATGCATAGACTTAAAAGTAGTTTTTTCATGTCTTACTCCTCATAAACTACCATTTGTTCGTTTTTGACAATACTTGTTTGTCCCTTTGAGTGGAACTGCCCTTTGCTGTCTAACGTATATTTTCCGGTAATACCTTGGTATTTCGTTCTGCTTAACAGGTACTCAGCGACTTCATCAGATGTAGGAATTTTATTTGCTGTTGGTGCATTTTCAAAGGCATCAACTATAATTTTTCCGGAATCATATAAATATGTAGCATACGCGGCATTTTGTCCTTCTAATCCCCAAGCCTTTTGATATATGGCAGGAGTTAAAATTGAACCAACATTATAATATCCTTCATATAATGCATAATTAGTAGTCATCGGTAAACCATCATTATAAGCAACTATTTTATCAACCTTCTGCTGTTTAAGTTCTTTGGTTAAAATATCAGCTTCCGGTTCAAAAGCATAGATAAAGACTGCTTGAGATGGGGAATTCTTGATTTTGAAAATCAAAGTGGAAAAATCTCGCTCCTCTTTATTAAAGCGATGTATGGTATATGCAATATTTTCAGCATCTAATAGTGGTAAAAGCGGTTTTAAAAACTCATCTGCTGCACCAATATTTTGGTATATTAAATCAACATTTGATACATTCTTTGATTTTAGAAAGTCAATAACTGCGGCATTTTCAGCTTCAACTGTTAAGAAATTTTGAAAATTATATATACTCAGTAGCGAATCGTCACCAAAACCAAACATAAAGTTAATAATCTTATGTTTAGCTGCCAGAGGGGCTACAATACGATTTGCAACTGAAAAATATGAAACAATCACGTTAACTTTATCAGAAAACAGAAATTTATTTGCTATATTGTTAATTGCTTTAGGATCCATCTGGTCATTTTCAATCGTCAATTCATAATGATACTTATTATCAGGATTTGAATTAGCGTCGTTGATAGCTGCTGTTAAGGCCTTATGTGCAGCATTACCAATCGAAGCCATATTTCCGGTTAATGGAAAAGATGCACCAATTTTAACAACAGACTTCGTGGTTGCTTGTGCGGTTTGTTGGTTTTCATCCTTACAGGCCGTTAGTGCTAAAATCATGCATAAACTTAAAAGTAGTTTTTTCATATTATTACTCCCTTTTTGTTTTATTCTTCAATCGCTTCAATTTGACCATTTTTGATGGTGTATAAGTAAGCATCGGTCTGCATCATACCTTCTTGATTAAACGATATATTACCAATTGAAAAGCTGTTCATTTTAAGATTGGTAATATTATTTATAACTTCTAATTTATCATTTGAGGTATAGGCAGCCCTTATAACCTCGAAGGCAGCATAGAATATTTCAGAATAATTGGTTGCATCGGAACCGGTGATTTGTTTGTACTTATTCAAATAAGGCTTTGTAGGCACGACAGCGCCGGAAAACCACGTACCTTCGAACAAGGTTTTATCTTCCGGATAACCGAATGACTCAACACTTGTGATCAAAATATCTTTATTGATCTCGCGCAATTGTTTTACAAAAATTTGCAATTCAGGTGGTTGTAATTGCACAATCATGGCATTCGGCTTATCTTCCAATATCTTATAAATCAGTATTCTGAAATCTCTTTCCCCACTGTTGATGGCGTTATCCGATATAATATTAATATCACCATTACGCCCGGCCTTGCGGATATATTCGGCAACCGATTGCATCATGGCAGTATTTTGAATAACAAAGGCTATTCGATCAAGATTTAATTTTTTTAATTCTTCAACCATTTTTCCGGTGTTTTTATTTGGAGGAGTGCTGGCAGTAAAATTATATTCTCCTTTGGCAACGGTTGGCTCTGTTGCCATTGACAAATGAATTATGTGGTTATCTTGAGTAATCGGAGAGACAACGGAACCTATATCGGAGCTAAGAGTTACAATTACATCGACTTTGTCTATATCTATAAGCTTTTTTGCGATGACTGCACTTCTCGATGTACTAAAGGCGTTATCCTCAATAAAAAATTTATATTGATATGCAGAATCTTTTGTTTGCTTGTCTTCTTCGAACATTTTAACGGCAATTTTCATTGATGCTCCAAAATGGGCGTATTCTCCGGACATCGGCGCAATTAAACCAATTTTAATCACAGGTTTGGGCGTCGCATGTTTTACGTCTTTTTTGTTGTCACAGGCGGAGAGAGCCAAAATTATACAAAGACTTAAAAGTAGTTTTTTCATATTTTTACTCCTCAAAAGTAACGAGTTTGTCATTAACAATTGTCAACAACTCTGATGGAATATAAATCAATCCTTTATCTTTAATAATTTTTTCATCATAAATCGTCGGAATATTATTATCCGTACTCAAAAATTTTGCGACGGATTGTTTATCCTTTGTCTGACTGTTTTCAAAGGCGTGAACAATTGCATTAAATGAAATATAACCGACTGTTGCCCCAAACAGATAGTTTTCATCATTATATTTTGTTTTATAACCGCTCAAAAAAGAGTTTCCAGGAATGGCGGGAGATCCAAAAACACTCCCCTCATAAAGACTTTTGTTAGCAATATTAAGTCCTAGGTCCAGTCCTGTAATGATGATATCTTCACCATTAATTTGTTTTAGTTGTTTTGTTAAAATATCTGCTTCCGGCGCGAAAGCTCCTATTATATAGGCTTGCGCATTAAAAGACCCGGCTTTAACGATATCTGTTCTAAAATCAGTTTGCCCGAAATTAAAGTTTGATTCTCGATATTCTATTTTTTGTTCTTCAAGCAGTTGTTTCAAAATATCGGTTCCACCAATAAACCCTGTTTGATTAACCGTAAACAAATAAACTTTTTTAATCCCCTTATGTGCAAGATAATCAGCAATTAAGTGGGCCTCTTGTTTCATGTCCGCATATACATTATAATTATATTCATCAGTCACATATTGAGGAAACCAAGATTGCCCAAAATGTATGATTTTGTTAGTCGTTGCCATTGGGCCAACAATATTAGCGGCAGGGTCAAACATTGTGATAATGGCATCTACTTTATCAACGCTTATCATTTTTTGCGTAAGATGTTGAATATTTTTATTGGCATTTGAAGAATCTTCAATAACAAGCTCATATTTGTTTTTAAGAGTGGTTGGCAGATTTTCTTGTGCCAAAATAAGACCTTGTTTTTCACTGTTTCCCCAAACAGCTAAATCTCCACTCAAAGGTAAAATGGCTCCGATTTTAACGACAGGCTTCGTATTTGCTTGTGCCATTTGTTTGTTTTCGTCTTTGCAGGCGTTCAACGCTAGGATCATACATAAACCCAAAATCAGCTTTTTCATGTTTTTACTCCTTGACAATAACTGGTTCGCCATTGATAATTTTTTTAATAACCGGTTGACCGTTTAAGATGCCGTCTGGTTCGGTGGTTATTTGACCAACGGCGGTTATCTGTCCAGCACTATTGTCCTGGATGTAATTTATCACTTTTTCTTTGTCGGTTGTGCCGGCTCCTTCATAACCGAAAGTTATCATTTGCAGAGCAAAATCCATATATTCAGCATAATCCGTTGATGTTTTTCCAGTTTTAGCTCGGTATTTAGTTATAAAATCATCTGTTGCTGATGCGGCGTCTACATACCATACACCTTCAGCCCATTCTCGATTTTGCAGATAAGTAAAAGTTTCGATACCGGTTACGGGAATATTAATACCAGACTCTTGATATTGTTTCATAAACACATCAATTACCGGCATAAATAGAAAAGCAACAATGTAATCAGGATTATTTTCCTTTATTTTGATTAGCATTGTGCGAAAATCTTTTTCATCGGGATTAACATGGTATATCTGTCCGATTTTTAGATCTTGCCCATTTTTGACTTTTGTTTGAAAATAATCAAGCATTGTTTGGGAGCCAGTAGCGTTCATAACAATAATATCAATATTTTCTGCGCCACGTTTTTTCAATTGTGTATACAATAATTCGGCCTCTCCTGCCGGATCAGAAGATGTAATAATATTATATTTTCCGTTTGCTACTGTCGGATCAGTAGCTACTGAAACATGCATAACTTTATGCTGTTCAGCCAATGGAGAAACAACAGCACCAAAATTAGACATGGCTGTAATTAATACGTCTGCCTTATTTGCATCAATCAACTTTCGCGCTAATATTGCCTGCTTGGACAGCTCGTTTTGATTATCTTCAAAAATAACTTCATAATCAAACTTATGGGGTTGGCGATTAAATTCTTCAAAAAACATGTTTGCAGTAGCTTTGCCAGCCTCACCCAGGCTTGCACCGTCGCCAGACAAAGGGTACAAGACCCCGATTTTAACAACAGGCTTGGTTGTTGCCTGCGCAACTTCTTTCTTCTCATCTTTACAGGCAATGAGTGCTAAGATTATGCATAATTCCAAAAACAGTTTTTTCATTACTTAATCCCCCTATTATCTAGATTAATCATCAATTATTACAGCATTACCATCAATAATCTTTTTTATAACTGACGGCGATTTTATGACTCCATTATCCTGAATCTCCAACTTTCCAACGATACCATCATAAAATTTTGTTTTCTTTAATGTATCGGCCAGTTCATAATCATTAGGAACTCTGCCATTCTTGACATAAAAATCTTCGTTGGCTTTCATGATAAGATCTACTATATCATAAGCATATGCAGGTATATTCAAAACTTTTGATGTAGTCTTTTTTGCCATACGCTCTCTAAACTCTTTACTGCCGTCTGGTGCATCAACAAAAGCTTGATTTTCAAACAATTGCAGATTTTTCGATAACTTCATACACTGGATATTAACTACAGGAATATCGATTTTTTGTTCAATCATTTTTTTGCGCAAAATATCCTGTCCTGGAGAAAAGCTGTTTAAAATCCAATAATCCGCATCAAAATCCAGAGCTTTTTGAATCATAAGTGCAAAATCACTATTATCTGGGTTGAAGTAAAATTCTTTATACTCTATGCCACGTTCATCCAAAAACTGGTTGGTTTTTACGCGCATTTCTTCGTTGCCTACTGTTTCCATATTGAAAGACACTACTTTTTTGCAATTTTGCGACACCAAATAATCTACCAATTTTTTAGCAGCAATATCTAATTCTTGCCAATCAGTAAAATTCAACTCTCCTTCGGCAATATTAGCCGCATTAGATAAGCCAATGTGTAATACTTTGGCTTTATCTGCAATCGGCGACACCGCTGAACCAACCGGCGAAAAACTGGTGACAATGGCATCAACTTTATCAACACTGATGAATTTATTTGCTATCACCGCAGCTCTTGAGGGAGTAAATGTATCATCTTCAAAAATAATATCAAACTTTATGGGAGAATCTTTGTGGTCTTCTGCAGCAAACTCAACCGCATAAAGACTGTTTTGACCAAACTCTGCCATTTCGCCACTCAACGGCAACATTACACCAATCTTAACAACAGGTTTATTATCAGCTTCCGTTGCTTCCTTTTTGTTATCGCAAGCCGTGAGTGCTAAAACAGCACATAAAACCAACAACCATTTTCTCATTGTTTTTCCTTTCGTTTAAACTCCTAAATAAGACTCTCGAACAGCTTTGCTTTGCAGAACTTCTTCAGGATTTCCCTCTGCTAATAATTTACCGTGATTAAGCACTATTGTATAATTGCACAACCGGCGGATTAACCCCATATTATGTTCAATAATCACTATTGTTTTGCCTTGTTTCTGCAGTCCGCAAATGATTTCACAGACTTGCTCAACAATTTCTGGGAACAAGCCGGAAAATGGTTCATCGAAAAAGTATATATCTGCATCTTGCATCAACACACGGCCAATTTCCAAAAGTTTTCGCAGACCATAAGACAGTTCTTCGGCATTCTTATGACGATGTTCGGTTAAAGATGTCATTTCCAGTACTTTTTCTAGACGATCCTGATAGTCTTTGATAGAAACCTCTTTGAGGCTGTCGACTAAATCATTTTCTGCTACAGATAATAATAAGTTATCAACGACAGATATTTGTTCAATCAAGCGACCATCTTGAAAAGTGCGAGCAATACGATATTTGCGGAGTTCGTTGGCTTTAATATGCGAACGTTTTTTGTCGCGAACAGTTATCTCTCCGGCGTCGGGACGTAACATTCCGGTTAAGATGTTAACAAGTGTCGTTTTTCCGGAACCGTTGGAACCAATAAGACCGATGGTCATCGCTTGAGGAATGTTGACCGAAAGGTCGTCAATCGCTCTAATCCCCATAAATTGCTTGGTAAGGTCTTTAATGGTGATTATGTTCGAACCGTAGGCCGACGGCGGATTGATATCACACACCGGCACAGTTTGCTGTTTTCTAAAATTTAGTATGTCTTTAATCTTTTTCATCATAGTTACATCCGATATTTACCAAACAAACCTTGCGGTTTGAAAATCATCATCAACAACAGCATTGCGCCGTATATCATTTGCTGAAGTTGGGCAGCTGTTTCATATGGCAACCCAATAAAACGTAATACTTCCGGCAAGGAGATCAGGATCAATGCTCCGACCACACTTCCTCTTGCCGAAGATAGTCCCCCGACAATAATAATAGTGAATAAGAAAATACCTTCTTTAAGTTGGAAACTTGAGGGATCAATAAAAGCAATATAACTAGCAAAAAATGCACCGGCGATACCTGATAAGGAGGCCGACAATACAAAAATCACACTCTTAAAGTGTTTAGTTTTGTATCCCATAGATTGCGCCAATTTTTCATCTTCGCGCAGAGCTTTTAAAACTCGGCCGAAAGAAGAATGGTTTATCCACTGATACAATGCGTATAAAACAATTGTGAATATTACAACCAAACCTAAAAACGCAGTATTGGAATAAAAAGTATATGAGCCAATTGCAGGTTTACCAATTCCAAAAATGCCCAGCGGGCCGTGTGTAACAGTTTTCCAGTTTTGCAGGATTGAAAATACGATAATTGATAATCCGGCGGAAACAATGGCATAATAATCTCCTTGGAAACGAGCTAAAATCTTACCGACTACAAAGGCCAATATTGCATTGACGACAATACCTAAAATAATGGTAGTAAAAAATCCTAATCCAAATGTGGTCATGCCGATTGCCGTAGCATAAGCACCGATACCATAAAAAGCGGCCTGCGCCAAAGATACCAACCCGCTCATGCCGATGAGCATATTAAGCGACAATGCCAACATGCTGTATATGCCAAAAAGTATTGCCAGATTTATTAAATATTCCATAGATTAGTTCTCCATATTATATTTGCTTTAATAATAGATTATGTTTCATCTTTGTAGCCTTTTTTTATCTAAGATACTTTGTGTTGTAATTTGTGAAGATAAATCGTCATTATTTCCCTCACTCGCAGGCCTACTTTTATCCTTTAATTGCTTAGTTTTAGGTTTTAAGCAAAAAACACGCGTCATTCGAGGGGTTTCAAAAGCATCAATTTTAATATCTTGAACATAGCTTGCTGAAATTTCAAAACCGTTCTTTTCAGCAATTCTTCCCAAATCATTAATAGTCCAACATTTGTGCCCTGTCGCCGGAGCAATACCATGATATTGTTCAAATATTTTATCATTTTCATCAAGACCGGATACCCATAGAACACCGCCTTTTTTGAGTAATTCCCTAAATTGTTTTAGAAAACTTCCCCATCTTTGCGGTTCAATGTGATGCATCACAGAGCTGCATATAATGAGATCATATTTGTGTTCAATGTCTTGTGGCTCATTAACGGCATACACTGTACTTCGATTACCAAATTTTTTTCTTAACGCATTAACTTGGATTTTTGATATTTCAGCAAAATCTACCTTAAAACCACGTTCTAAAAAATATTTTCCGAGTATTCCTTCACCACAACCATAATCTAAAATTTCGGCAGATCGTTCCGGCTCTACATCCTGTATGATTTTTTTAACAAAAAAGTTATCCTTATTCTCATCTGACCATGGAATAAATCCTTTTTTATAAACATCATCCCAAAATTCGCTGTCATACATATTTTATTTTCCTTTATTGAACATTTAATTTTATTCTTCAATAGTTTTCCATTTATTATTTGTATAAATTCTGAGAATCGGATCATTAATTATAAAGCCATTGGAATGAACAACACATTGACCGCTCATACAAGGAAACTCTTTTTTATTATGAATATATGAAACAATTTCTTCAGCCGTTGGTTTCTGTCCCTCTTTATAAAGAGCTTCATAAGCTTCAATCATCATGCTAACAAAATCATAAAATTCCGCTGAACCGTAGGTACTGTCAATATTATATTCTTTTTGAATACTTTCTACAAAATCTTCTGTTCCGCAGTTATAAGTAATAGTTTTTATTCCATCATAATTTTCTGCGACATAATCCATATCTAAACTAAAGGAATAGAAATTATTATATGAAATGCCTGCTTCCAAGAGCTGTTTCATAATGATATTTCTTTCAGGTGGAAAAGCAAAAACACCAAAATTTGTGTATCCGTCAGCTTTTGTTTTTTCAATGGCAATACGAAAATCAGTTTCACCCGGGTTAAATTCATTGATTTTATGGTTAATACCTTTTTCATTTAATTTTGTTTTCAAATAGGAAGTTAGAGGACCAAGTACACCTATATTTTCAACAAAAATCGAGATATTATCTTGATTGTTCTTGGCAAATGATTCCACAAATTTGTCGCTAAGTGCTTCAATAGATGTACCTTGAGTAAAAGCATATTTACCAAAACGTTGATATTTTTCTTGCTCGATAGAAAAAGCATATAACACTTTTTCTTTTTGGTCGGAAATCGGCGCAATAACCCTTGCCATAGCGGTCGTTATAGTTCCTAAAACATCAATATTATCCTGCATAACCATTTTATTGGCGATTGTCGGCATGGATGGCAGTTTTGCTTGGTTATCTTCAAAAACAAGCTGATAATCATAGTGCTGATTTGGATTAGTGTTCTCTTTCAATGCTTTTTGCATACCTGCTTTTGCGGCTTCTCCCATAGGAGCTTGAGAACCAGTTAGCGGTAAAATTGCACCAAGCTTGACCACAGGTCTTGTGTCTGCTTGGGCAACGTTCTTTTTTTCATCTTTGCAGGCTGTTAATGTCAGAATTACACATAAACTCAAAATCAGCTTTTTCATGCTTTTACTCCTCAGTTTTTACCCATTGACCATTTTTATATATACGGGATTTTACTTCAGACCGTACAATTCCATTTTCTTCAATTTTAATCTTACCACTGGCTCCGTTCCAAACTTTCTGTTCTTTTATGTTTTTCATAACTGCAAAGTTATTGGGAATAGTCGCATTTCCTTCAACAGGCGTATTTTCAAATGCTGTTATTATCATGTCTAATCCATCATAAAGATTAGCAGAACAAACTTCTACGCGGGTATGATATTTATTTGAGTACTCCTTTACAAAAGTTTCATTATTTCCTACAAAATCAGTAGACCAAACTCCTTCAATTGCGGGAAAAACCTTTGAATCTATATTACAAAAAGTTCCCAGTCCCGCGATATTGTTTTTACCGGTTAATTCATTATATTGCTTAACAAAAATACTATTCATCGGCTCAACTCCGAAAACAAGATAATAATCAGGTTTCATATCTTCGATTTTTTGGATGGATAGCCGATAATCAGTTTCACCAATAGCATATCGTTCGTTAGCTAAAACTTGGATATTATCTTGAGGTAGATGCTCTGCCATATAGTCCAGAATGACATTACTAACTGCCGCATGGCTTCCTACTAAAGCGACTGTTTTGACATTTCTTTTTTTCAATTGTCTCAGAGCTTCAGCATAATTTTCTTCATTTTGCATTCCGGTATTAAGTCCATATTCAGGAATATTTCTTTTTCCATGCGAACATGACAGTGAAATAATTTTATTCTGATTGGCAATTTCATCAACCGGCCTATCAACAATACCAAAAACCGAAACAACAACTCTTGCTTTATCCATATTAATGAACTTTTGAGTATTTATAGCTGCTTGTTGAGGCTTAACCATATCATTTTCAAAAAGCAACTCATATTTATATTTTGTATTCTGATTTTGCCATTTTTCTAATAGCATCTGCAATGCATTCTGTGCTCCAATACCGACATAAGACAAATCTCCGGACAATGGTAATGTCGCACCGATCTTGATCACAGGTCTTGTGTCTGCTTGGGCAACGTTCTTTTTTTCATCTTTGCAGGCTGTTAATGTCAGAATTACACATAAACTCAAAATCAGTTTTTTCATACTTTTACTCCTCTACTTTGATAGCTTTACCGTTTTCAATTTTTTTAACGCTAGCTTCGGATTGCACTATCCCCTGATCATCAATAGAAAATTTTCCAATGGCTCCATTCCTATTGTTAACAGAAAGCAAGTTGTTTACAACCTCGTCACTATCGCAATGTTCTGATTTTTCACATGCTTCTATAAATAAATCTAAATTATCATAAGTATTGGCACCGCACAAAAAGACCGGTTCTCCATACTTATTTTCAAACTTATTATTAAACTCATCTGTTCCTGATGCAGATTCAACAAACCATAATCCTTCAAAACTTTCTCTTTTTGGCGTTTCAATAAAATCATTAATCGTTGTCAAATTTATTTTTCCCGTGACTTCTTTCAAATACTTAGAAACAAGAGTGGCATCAGGAGTAATACCATCAACATAAAAAATATCCGGCTCACCATTGGCAACTATTTTTTGAATAATCATCCTAAAATCTATTGTTCCAGGATTAAAAATTTCTTTTCCGATAATTTTTATTGTTCCATCTTGCTTAATTTTGTTTTCCAAAATTTCTGCTTGCTGTGTCGAACCAATATTATTAGAAATCAACATTCCTATTGACTTAATACCTCTTTTTTTAAGTTCTTTAAGCATTAATTCTGTTTGATTTTCGTACTGTGTAATATTGTTAAAATTGTAAAACCCTTCTGCCGGTTGTGAACCGTATGCGCAAGTCATATGAATAATTTTATCCTGTTGAGTAATCGGGCTAACAACATTAGCTCCTATTGAAAAAACAGTAAAAACAGCTTTTACTTTGTCCTGATTAACCAATTTATGCGTAATCATTGCTACTTTTTTGGCATCAAAGCCATCATCTTCTACAATAAGCTCATATTTATTTTTTGTATCTCTTTGATTCCATTCATCCAGCGCTAGTTGTAGAGATCTTTGTGCAGAAATACCAATATCTGACATATTACCTGTCAACGGAAGGCTTGCACCCACTTTTATCACAGGTCTGGTGTCTGCTTGCACAACGTTCTTTTTTTCATCCTTACAAGCTGATAATGCAAGTACAGCACATAAACCTAAAATCAGTTTTTTCATTAATTAATCTCCTTTTTTTGAAAAATCCCTTTCGGACGTAAAGATAAAAATGTAATAAAGATAACAAAGGCTATCAAATCACGCCATTCTGATGCAAAAATCAGCACACCGACATTTTCTGCAAATGCCAGGAACAGCGCCCCAAAGAATGCACCACGCATATTGGCTAATCCACCGATGATCGCACCAATCATACCTTTGAACAACAGATTAAATCCCATTGTAGGCACCATACCAGTATCATAACCGATTAAAACCCCGTTGACACCCAGCACCACTCCGGTTAAAACCGATACCAATAAAATAATTTGGTTGTTTTTCATCCCGATTGTGTTGGCCAGAGAGGCACTATCGTGAACGGCACGGATTTTTAGACCAATAAATGTATGGTGCAATAAGTAGTTTAAGAAGCCAAAACAAACAAAATAAGCAACAATTGTTAAAGCTTGAACCAAAGGAATACTTGCGAAACCTAAATTGACGGTTGTTGCTGATTGAATAGAACCCAAATTTTGGTATTGCGGACCAAAAACCAGTAAAATTATTGACTCAAATATTGTATAAACGCCTAATGATGCTACCATCAATACCATTGATGATGCACCATGATTACGCATCGGCGTATAAATTCCGGCCTCCAAAAAGTATGAAAACAAAGCACAGGCGGCTATTGCGCCGATAACCCCAACCCACATAGGCAATCCGCACAAAGAGATTAATCCATAAGCAGTATAAGCACCTAGCGCAGCAACAGCACCTAATGTCATATTAAAAAACGGTGAGACAGAATACATCAAGCGAAACGCCATAGCCGTTAAGCCGTATCCGGCTCCAACGATCAAAGTATTAAGTAGTAAATGTAGTAACATCTGAAAAAAACAAACCTTATATTATCAATTCTTCGTGATTATACAGTAATTTGTTTTATTTTTCATTAAAAAAATATGTTTTGATGCATTTTTTTTATGCAGTATGATAGATAACTACAATTTAGTTTTTCCAGGCTTTTGATTGAGGGTTAAAATATATCGTCCCCAGTAAGCAAACGGCGTATCCATAAGAGCAATTATGACTTTTACAATATATTGTGCAAATATCATCGGTAAAATATCATAAATGCCATAAAACGCAATAAAGATAAAAAGAACCGAATCTATAAATTGACTCGTAATTGTTGATCCGCAGTTGCGAATCCATAAGTGTTTGCTGATAAAGCGTTTTTTTGACTCTTTTAGACAATGGAAAACAATTACATCCCAATATTGGCTGACCATAAATGATATCCAACCGGCCATGGTTATGCGGAAAGACAGGCCAACGACCGTTTCAAAGGCGGCTTGTTGAGTATAGAAAGGAGCCGATTCCCAATGTACAATTAAAAGAGAGTATCCCGCAAAAATCAACATTGCCGCAAAACCACAGTAAACCGTTCTTACTGCTGACTGTTTGCTATAAACTTCGGATATTAAATCTGTAATTAAAAATGATGCTGCGTAGATTATGACTCCGCCGGGAACATAAAATCCAAACATAGAAATCATTTTTGTGGCAGCAACAGCCGACGAAACAGCCATTGTGCAATAAAGAGCGGTTAAGGTAATGTATCCCTGGTTTTTATCTTTAGAAAGATAACAAATTAAAACAACGACACAGAGTGTAACTAAAATCCAAGCGAAGTCAAAAAACATGTTGCCTCCAGATAATTATGTGGTAATCGGTGTGGATTGTATACGCAAAATGGAATAAGTCAATTATTTATTTGAGGTAAAAGCATGAAGCAGAATCAAACGGCCGCTTTCCTTTAAGTGATCTATTATTACTTTTGCTGATTTTTCTATAAAATTTATTGTTTTTATCGATAGCCTATTTTTTCTTACAGATATAAAGCAAATGTGTGCTATAGCCCTGCTGATCAAGTCTTTCACAGGTCATAAAGTGCCATCTTAGAAATGCTTCATAGTCTTTTTTAGGCAGCTGTTCAACCCACTCCTGCATAGCATATGCTATTCCATCTGTTGCTACATTTGTGACATATTTACTACTTGTTTTATCAAATAGTTTTTTGAAGTCTTCTATGTAGAAACAGGTAAAAACTTCTGAGGGAACATCTTTAATTCGTCCCATATTGTCCATTGCAGCGTATAAATGGGACATTCCTTGATGACGCAACCCGTTACCGGTTACAAATGATGCACATGGTATGTAGGCAAACATACAAATTGCATTTTTCTTAGCAACGCGCAATGTTTCTTTAATTGCTTGATTTTTATCTTTTTTATTAAATAAATGATACATTGGTCCCAAGTTTAGAACCATATCAAAACTTTTATCCTCGAATATGCTTAAATCCAAGGCATCAGCCGTTATACATTTGAAGTTTTTCAATCGACGAGTTTTAGATCTCATTTTTTCAACGTGCTGAGGGACCAAGTCAACAGCTGTAATGTCATATCCCATTTTTGCTAAAGCAATGGAATAGCGTCCAGTCGCAGCTCCAATTTCTAGTATTTTATCGCTGGGTTTTAGAAATTTTTGAATATAATGCATAGTGGTCAGAAACTCTACATTGTGACCACGATTGCTAACCAGGCGAGTTTCTTCATCATATTCCGAATATTTATTAATAATAAGTTTTTTATACTTGTTTATAGCCATTCTTAATCTTTCCCAGGATAGTGTTAATTATACGTCTATAATGGTAGCAAATGGCTTTGCACATGTCAATAGACGGCATGCATAAAGAGGCAGCTTTTGAAGGCCTGCTGTTTATGTCAGAAGGTACTTGTTTTGTAATTTATGAGCTATAATTTTTACTTGTTTATTTCATAAAATTCGTTTATTATTTGCTTCAACAGTTAAATTACAATGTGTTTATTATTCAATTTTTCAGTACTCATGCAAAATATTAAAGCGGAAGACGGCAAACTATACAAAGTTCCCGTCATTTTGATTATTAGTGATGCTAGTACGGCGGAACAGCATGAAGCGATTTATACTTCTTTCTTTAGTGCGGTAGAGCAGGTTTATGGTACCGGTTGGGGAAGGAAGGGATTTCAGTGGGTTTACATTGATGAATGGAATATCGATACAGATAGGGGTACTAATCCTTTCTCAAAAATACAGCCTGTAGGAGAAGAAAAATGTAGGCATTATGATGAGCTGCTATCAGCAGTTATGAAGAGCCTTCCGGATATCCATCCTTTACCGGGGCAAGATATCAGCAAACACCCTCGCATACAAAAAGAGATCAATTCTTTGGTACCGAAATCGGCATTTCCATTGCCTTATCTGTTAGAGTATTATCCCACATCTCAATTGGCCACTAATGATGTGCCTCGTAATGAGCAATGGAAGTTGATGGGCAAAATAATACATCAGTTACAACATAAAAGGACCTGGATTGATGCTATTTTTATTGATGCAGTTAATCATGGCAAGCATAATCCTAGAGAATCTTATGATGCCTCGGCTGTTCCTAAAGTTATTGAAAATATTCCAGTCACTATTTTTGAATCACTGAAATGTTTGACAGAACTGTTGATTGAAGATAAAGTTTTCCTCAGCGTTGAACAATTTATTCTTCCATCAAAAAACTAATCTTAAAAATCCATCGTAGCATCTTGCTGTTACGGTGGATTTTTATATGTTATCGCTTAAAGAAGTTATTATTTATTTTTACGAATTTCTTTATAAAAAGTAATAATATTTTGGTCCCCTTTACCATCGCTTTGAACCGGAAATTCTGCATATGGCTTTACAATATCATGTTGTTCGGCATTACTCTCTAGGGACCATATAGCAGACATTACAACAACATCTTGTCTGTTTTTTTCTCCAGCCGGTGCTTTTGATATTTTATTATTTTCTACAAAATTATGAATTGTTTCCGGAATTTTGGGATTGCCTGTTGCAGCAAATACACCCCAAAGCAAATCTAACCCTCGCTCATCCTGTATTTTATCAGGATCAGTCAATATAACTTCAAAAGAGTATTGTTCTAACAAACTTTCTGCGACATGAACACATTTTTTCATTTCGGGTGATAACAAGAGTTGATGTATTTTTTCTTCTGATCCTTCATTTTCCCCGATAATACCGAGAACAAATCCAATCATGGGCGTAAAGCTATGCTCATTGTGTTCCAAAATTTGAGAATCTGACATTTTTTGTATTATATCAAGGGCCTGACCGAGATCTTTATTTTGATAATAATATGTCATCATATCACTAGGATGACCGTAACCGTTTATATCACTCGCATTCACGGGCTTTATAAAAAGTATTCCTAATAAAAAGATATACAATATTTTTTTAATCATCCTCAGTCTCCCAAAATTAAAATGATTCTTATTTATGTTGAACCTTGAATATTTAAATTTATTTAATGTAACAAATTAAGTATGATCAGTTTAAAAACTTGATTCGTAAAAATTTTCCAAATTCTGGTTTTAAAATTCAAAATTCGAATTTGTTTAACCTCTTGTGAAATTACATGTGCTATCTGTTTGTGTTATTATAAAATACCAATGCTATATATCAAGGATATTTCAACTTCAAATTTTTATTTATACTCTCGTACCATGATATAATGTGGACAATAAACTCCGGAGACATCATAATCTTCGGTCCTCACAACAACAAAACCATGCTTTTGATATATATGCATAGAAACGGGATTAGTTTTTGATACACCTATTTCTAAGGTCTCATGATATTTATCCAAAACATATTCCAAAAGGGTAGAACCTATCCCATTGTTCATATATTGAGGCAATACGTACAACATTTCTATTTTGTGTTCGTGATAACATATAAAGCCCAATATGTTATTATCAATTATATATACGTATATATCATATAGAGGAAATGAGTGATTCATCAGGCATTTGTAAAATTGCTTATAGTCTTCTTCTGAATATTTTTCATACTGTTCAATAGAGCGTAAAGACTTGTCAAATATCAGCAGTAGCGTCGGCCAATCTTTAATTTGAGCGTTTCTGATTATATAATTATTCATAAGAAAATCCTCTAATGCACAAAATATGCTATATTGTATCATCAAATATTTAAATTTTAGCTAATTTATAGCCTGAAAGCTTTGAACTAATAAAAAACCTCTCACAAGGAGAGGTTGTTTGTATTGGTGGTGCAAAGTTTGCAGTTCACGAACCGATATCTTAATTACAAGCTATTAGCTTCTCCGGTTCTTCCATTATTATTTAATATCGTGCTTACAATCTGATCCGGAGAAACTTTTCTGATAGTACCGTTTTTATAAGTAGTATAGAAATTCTTTTTTCCTTCCTCAAATTCTTTCAAAGATGAAATATGATCAAATGGCTGTTGCGCTATAACATATTCACCTTTAGGCAAAATCCACGCAATATCAGTAGGCTTTTTAATATCTGATGCCAAATATGACGGGCGCTCAACTCTTACCATCCAAACTGGGGATTCGCTATAATGCCTTTTGTCTTCAATAACATCACCAACATCATATTGAGTGACTTTTGCGTTGGTTTTTGGGACATTTCTATCGTTAACAATACCAACCTGCCTTTTAGGATTAGGAGGCAATATATCAATTCTTGCTTTTGTTACCCGATTGGTAAGTTTATGTATTTTTGCCGCAATGCTTGCAAATGTCGGTTTACTATCAAATTCTGCCTTCATTATCGAATTTTTGATGCTTGCTACTCCCATCTGATGAGCTTCTATATCAACTTCTTTAATCAGCTCCAACGGATATTGACCTCGCGCATTTGCTACATTGCAATCTAATCCGGCAGACAATGCTCTGTCTATAACTTCAAGATAATTTGAGCCATAATAAGGTGATTTACTTGCTTCTTGAACAGCTAACTTAATAGCATGAGTCAAAAACGTTTCTCCAATATCCGGCGATTGAGCATTTACAGCCTTATTAAATTGCTCCTCGCTTATAACATTTTTATCGCGTAGTGTCTTTAGCCTATCAACCATTTCAAGCGCATCTTCAAATTGATATTTACCCGTTGCGCAATGTGCGTTCATTTTATCATAAGGACTAAGAGCTTTCCGCATTACTTCAGACTCCAACAATTGCGGATTTTTTTTAATAATTTCCGTCGCCACGTCAGGTCGATTGTAACGCCAAGCAGTGTTAAATGCCTCAAACTTTTCTTTATCTGTTTTACCAAAATCAAAGTCCTTAAAATTCATAAAACAAAATTCTCTGTCATACTTACCTATTTCTTTTTGAGAAAACGAACTTGGTAATGCTGATTGCATTTCAGCCATTTGTTTTTCATCAAAAGTACAAATCATCACGCCATTGCACTCAAATCTTTTACCTATTTCAACATATTCCAAATTTCCCTCTTTAAGCACTTCTGCCAAACGCTCGGCGAAATCACTTTTGGCACTGCCCGATGCCACTACCTGTCCTTTTAATAATGGGTTGTAAACACCGTTTCCTTCTACTCCATACCGATTAAGTTCCAACTGATCATTCGGTCCCACATAGCAAATAGAATTATAATCATACTTACCTAGGGTCATTTTTTGTGTGCGACTTTTTTTAGCCCAATTTTCAAAATTTTTTTCAAATAAATCAGCATATTGCAATCTGCTTTCCGGTGACAAAGGAGAGCCTATGCAAACATATTCTCCATCACGCGCAGCTCTTTTTAAACTGGCTACCCACGAAAGTGATATTTTATCTTCTTTAGCTAAAGCTTCAGATAATTCAGCATTGGATTTTTTAGGTAAGTCATCAAATGTTACTGTTACTTTTGTGTCATTATTGTTTTTATAATAACTAATTTCTATCCCTTCTTTTTTTCTATGCGCAGATACCCTATAAATAGAGTGTTCTTGACAATAAGCATATATACTGACAATCTCTTCATTGCTGAGAGTACAATTTGACTGTCTGATACTTAAATCTTTTTTTGCATCACTTGCATGAATAATATCCACACTTCCCTGGCCATCGTTTGTCCACCGTGGAGATTCATTAACTATCTCAAACTCGTTCATCGCCTTTATCCTTGGTAAAACTTCTTATTATAAAGAATCGCTTCTTATGCTTTCATTTTATCCCTCTCTTCGATATTTTGTCAAGTATTTCCCGCAAAAATAGAAAATTTCCAGAATTACTTGATATTGCTATATTGTTGCCATACATAGTTCGTAAAATTTCCCAAAACTGCCAATTTCAGAAAACAAACTTACGAACTCGGTTAAGTGCTTGATTTAAAAAGAAACAACAGCCATTTTGCAGATTGTTGTTTGTATTGGTGATGCTGAGTAAGCAAGTTACAAGCTAAATTCACACTCTGATACGATTTGAATTTATAAGCTTACAATATTCAGCTGTTGCTTTTGTAAGACCAGAAATTTTAGGATTGCTACCTTTAGACGTCGCATTTATATACGTTGCCCGTCCGTTCAAAATCTCCTCATGTAAAGAAGTGACCCTATAATTATCAGAAGAAATAAACCTATTAAAATCTTTTTCCTTTTCATGTACTTTTTTAGACCATTTATCGTAATCTTCTGCATTATTAAACACAACAAACTGCACATTATGTTGCATAGCTTCTTGTGGAGTTGTTTTTATATGGTATACGACTTCCATATTCTCTGATGAAGTCCACTCCGTGATGTTACCTTGACTATCATATTCCGGTTTAAAAGTATCTCCTCGACCTATATACAAATGTCCGCTTTGTTTTCCTTTTTCAAAACCATCGTAGGCATCTCTTAAACCTATCAATAAAGGAGTATTACTATCGTCAAGAAAACAAATACATTTACTACACGGCTTAAAAGCAAAAGCATAACTTCCATCATAAGGAACAGGAATACCTTTTTCATCAAAAACAGTATTTCCTTTATCATCTTGTTTTGATGACATTGCAAAAACACGTTTAGGAGCTTCGGGTGTATTTGATTTTAAGGCTTTCAATTCTTCTAAAGTCAATGTTGAAAATAATATCTTAAAAGCATTTAACTCATTTTGAGTATCTTTAGAAAACGCAGGCACAATTTCTGTTTCTGAAGAAGTTCCTTCAAAAATGTTCGGAGCAGATTTTCTATATTCTTCTTGAGAAACATGAGTTGCATGCACAACAAACTGAGGAGAAACGTAACCTTTCTCCTTTCTGATGTTTTCTTGTTGCTCATTCACATTATTTCGTACATCTTGAATCTTTCTTCTAGCGTCATTATACATCTAAGGCCTCATATTAATATAGTGCACTCTATGGCATTTATTTTATCATTAAAAAAGATAATTTTCAATATGTTAATCTTTATTTGAATAACTCATTGATTGTATTGCATTATTTCTACAACCGGTTCGTAAAATTTCTCCAAACATCCTTTCTTAAAAAACAAACATTCGAACTCGCTGAAAGCCTTGCAACTAAAAGAAAAAGCAGACATTTTACTGCCTGCTGTTAGCATTGGTGATCCCAACGGGATTGTCTGCGACATTGCTTAAAGCAATGCTTATTCCACTGCGCTCATCAGCTAACGCTGACCGGCGTTCTTCCGCCCGCCTTTCGCTGGTAGTCAAACCCATTTCTATGGGTTCAAATCTCTGTTGTTATCATTACCAATACAAAAAACCTCTCGCAAGGAGAGGTTGTTTGTATTGGTGATCCCAACGGGATTCGAACCCATATTACCACCGTGAAAGGGTGATGTCCTAACCATTAGACGATGGGACCGTCAAATGACTAGCACACTATATACAGATAAAAAAACATTTGGTCAAGAAATTTTTTATTATTTTTTTATTTTTATTTACACAACTATTGATTTATTTATTTTTTTATATATAATAATAGTTGATTATGCCAATTAAGTTACGAGGTGAATATGGACGATAAAAAATCTTCCGAGTGTGAGTGCTTAAGAAATTTTATAGCCACGCATAAAGACGAATTACAAGAAATCGGCGATAAAAAAGTGATTGTTGCTATCGAAAATATAGCCGATACTTTGCACGACAAAATTTCAAAACAGCAGCTCAAAGAAATTGAAAAAAGCTGCTAGACAGGATTTATCTTTCTTTTTTTATTGCTGCAATATTACGAACATATGCTATTTCGTACTCCATATCCTCAATGTCTATTGGTAACTTTCGTCGCCAGTTAGGATGTTTATCTCTGTCCGTACCAGGCAAATTTTGTAATTGTTCGACCTGAAAGATGTCTTCCGGCTGAACTAAAAAAACTTTAGAATTGTTCTTTGCCATATAACGATGAGTCGCTTCTTCTATGCCTTCAGGGTAATTTTCGCCATATATATAATCGCCATGGCGAGGATTGTCCTCAGGCCATACTCCTGCTTCATCAAGAGCCTTGAGCAGTTTCCAACGGTCGGTTTCGCGTTTGTGATAAGCATTGTTCATTTCTTCGTCATTTTTCATAATACCGAGTTTGCGTGACAAAGAAATATCATAACCAAACCACCACATTTTGAGTGGGGCCATGTCATGAGTGCCAATAGAACTAAAGACGTTTTCGGGATATTGATACGGCTGCTTAAAATCACCCCAACCGGAATCCCAGCGTTCTGCCCACAAAACTGACATTGAATAAATGTTTTTGGCGGCAATTTTATCCAAAAATCCTTCCGGCACATTACCAATGCTCTCACCGACAATAACGCATTTGTTAAGGTGGCTCTCAATAGCCACAATATTCAGCATATCTTCAAAATTATAATAAATATAAGTACCTTCTTTGCCGTTCGTTTCGGGAAGAACAAACAATCTCATCAAGCACATAACGTGATCAATGCGCAACGCTCCTGCCCCTTCAGCGGCAGCACGTAAAATTTTAATAAAAGGAACATAGGCACGCTCTTTGAGTTCAACCGGGTGGAAAGCTCCCAAATTCCACCTTTGTCCGGCGGGAAAGAAGGCATCAGGCGGAGCCCCGGCACCGCAAGATTTTAGATAGGCACCATCATCGCCCCATAATTCAGCACTGTCTTGTCCTACACCGACAGCTAAATCACGATAAATTCCGATTTTTAAGCCCTGTTTTGAAACTTCTGAAGATACCAGATTAAATTGACGCCAGGCTTCAAACTGTAAAAACTTGAAAAATCCTATACGTTTGGCATTCGTTTTTTTATATTTTTGCATGGCGGCTGTATGAGGGTTTTGATATTCTTTTTCCCAAGCACGCCAGCCCCCCCAATGGTCTTGCCATTTTTGTTCATATAAACATTCAAATGTGGCTAAGTTATCAAGTTCGTCACCTTTATCATCACAGAATTTTTGGTATGCAGAAAATCTTTTTTCGTCCTTAAGCATACGAGGATATAATTGTTCCAAAACTTTCATCTTGAGGTTGTAAACATCACTATAACATATGGTATCAGATTGATTAAGGCGGGTAATTTCATCTTTAAATTCTGATATATCCGCAGACTTAAATTCCGGAACTTTTTCAACATCAATATAAATAGGATTTAAAAACAGGCGGCTTATTGAAAGGTATGGACTTGCCTCTTCGGGAAAACAATGATTGGGAACATTAATCGGATTCAGCCCGATGATATCCGCACCGGATTTTCCACAGAGTTTTACAAAATTACGTAAATCTGTAAAATCTCCTATACCCCAATTGCGTTTGCTACGCAAAGAATAGAGTTGTAATGCATAACCCCATAATTTTTGATGCTCAAAAATTTCAGGTTGATAACACTGATCGGGGGCTACTGCCAAAACGGATTTATAGACTTCTTTACCGACACAAAACTTGATATCGTAATATCCAATATCAAGTTGTGAGGTAATTTCAATTATTAACTTTAAATATTTGCCTCGAACTTCATCCGTAACATTAACGATGAAAGATACTTCTTCATTTTTACGAGTTTGTTGGTTGAACAGGTAAAGCGAAAAATCACTCTCGACTTTTGAACTATCAATTATTGCATCAAAACATAAGTGGCTGTGATGACAGACATAGATGCTTTCAAGCGTGCGTTGCCACCGTTTGTTTTCAAACCTTTTTAAGGACTGTTCCACATCAGCTGCCGTATCGACCTTAAAACCCAAAATATTAGAAAAAAACTTTAATGTGTCATCACTTACACGGTGATTGTCAGAATACAATCCTGCATCTTTATATTCTGCAGCAACACCTATTTTATAAGCTAATTCATGTAATTTGTCGTTCATAGTTACAGCCCTTATTTTTTGACTTCAAATAACAAAACACTCCATGCCGGAATTGTTATTTCTCCACCAGATTTGAGTTTTTGAGATGAATCGAAATTCTCTGAACTATCAAGTAATAAATTCCAATTTTCATATGGAAGTGATGGAAGTTTCCATTCCATATTGCTACTATCACCGTTGAGTATGCAAAATATAAAGCGGTTGGGGCGATAAACACAATATGACAAGGTTTTGCGGTTGCCATCATACCAATCGGCATCTGCAAATTCTTTGCCTTTTTCGGTATACCAATTTAAATCTTTTATACCATTATAATTGGATTTACCGGTAAAAAATTTTTTCTGATTAAATATTTTGAGTTTATGTCGCAGGGAAATAAGTTTTTTTACATAACGAACCAAGACGGTATCTCTTTTATCAATAGCTGACCATGCCAACCAATTAAGAACGTTGTCTTGGCAATAAGGGTTGTTGTTACCCATTTTTGTATGCCAAAATTCATCACCAGCAGATAACATCGGGGTACCAAAAGAAAGCATCAAAGTTGCTAACATTGCACGTGCACGTGTTAGACGGTTAGCATTGATTATTTTGTCATTGCTTTCACCCTCATAACCCGAATTCCAACTCCAATTGGTATTGGTACCATCACGATTGTCCTCATCATTAGCAGAATTATGTTTAGCATTATAGCTGACAAGGTCATGGAGGCAAAATCCATCATGAACGGTAATAAAATTTACACTGCTCCAGATATCTTTATTATCATAATTAAACACATCGCTAGAACCAGATATACGACTGGCCATTTCAGCTGTTTGGTACTGGTCTCCTTTCCAAAAACGACGAACAACATCACGATATCTGTCGTTCCATTCTACCCAACCAGACGGAAAAGCCCCCAATTGATAACCACCAACACCTATATCCCAGGGTTCGGCAATTAGTTTTACTTTTTGGAGAATCGGATCTTGTTGAACGGCGCATAGAAATCCATTATTCTGACTAAAATTATTTTTGCGACGGCAAAGTGTCGGCGTTAAATCAAATCGGAAACCATCAACATGCATCTCTGTTACCCAGTAGCGCAAAGAATCTAAAATAAGACGTGTAACATACGGGTTTTCAGCATTAAACGATGCACCACAACCGGTACTATCATAATAATAACGAGGGTTTTCTTGATCCAATGTATAGTATGATTGATTATCAATACCCCTGTAACACAGGGTCGGTCCCATTTGGTTGCCTTCTCCGGTGTGGTTGAAAACAACGTCTAAAATAACCTCTAAACCAGCATCATGATAAACCTTGACCATAGTCTTAAATTCATCGATATCATCACAGGTCAAATATAATTGTTCGGGAGCAAAAAAATTAAATGTTTCATATCCCCAGTAATTTTGACGACTGCCGGCTGGTTGATGTTTGTCAGCTAAGAAAGAATGTATTGGCAATAATTCAACAGAACTTATACCAAGCCATTTGAGATAATTTACAACCGGCAAAGATGCCATTCCTAAAAAACTGCCCCGCTGATAATCCGGAAGTTGCGGATGCAATTTGGTATACCCTCGGACATGCATTTCATAAATAACCGTATCCGTCCAAGGTATTGGAGAAAAAGTTTTTTCACCCCAGTCAAACGGTACATTATCAACCACAACTGACTTCGGAACATAAGGAGCACTATCAAGTTCACTAAAAGATAAATCCTTAGCGTGACTGTCCGTATCATAACCAAAAATTGCTTTGTGCCAAATCAATTTTCCGACCAATTTTTTCGCATAGGGATCAAGTAGCAATTTGTTTGGATTAAAACGTTTTCCTTCTTCAGGTTTATAAGGACCGTAAACACGATATCCGTAGACTTGTCCGGGTTTTACATCCGGGAGATAAATATGCCAAATATTGTTATCGTTTTCGCTGATTGTAAAACGAATTTGTTCTTGTGATCCTGATTGATCAAAAAGGCACAATTCGACTTTTTCGGCATTAGCAGAAAACAAGGCAAAATTCACACCGTTTCCATCATAAGTCGCACCGAGCGGATAAGGTTTTCCCGATTGTATTTTATATTCTGTCATACACTATCCTCCCGATGTTTCATATATTATCTTACGGGTTTGATAACAATGGTCGAAAGTGCAGGTAATGTCATTTCAATTGAGAACGGACGATCATTCCAATTTTGCATTTGCGCCTGATGCGGACCATCGTTTTTGACACCGCTTCCCCAGTAATTTACATCATCACTATTAAAAATTTCTTGATAAGAACAATTTTCAGGAACGCCAATGCGATAATTGTTGCGAACAACTGGAGTAAAGTTGCAAATAATAATCAAATAGTCTCCCGGTTCTTTGCCTTTACGAATGTAAGAAATAACACTATCGGCAGCATTGGAATGTTCAATCCACTCAAAACCGTGATAATCAAAATCGACCTCATACAGTGCAGGGTTACCTTTATACATTAGGTTTAGATCACGCAAGCAATTTTGCATACCTTTATACATAGGATATTGCAAAAGATGCCAACGCAAACTTTCGGCACTATTCCATTCCCAATCTTGTCCGAATTCACATCCCATAAATAAAAGTTTTTTGCCGGGGTGGGTATACATAAAGCCATAATAAGCACGTAAATTAGCAAATTTTTGCCACTCGTCACCGGGCATTTTGGAAAGCATTGAACCTTTGCCATGAACAACTTCATCGTGAGAAATCGGTAAAATAAAATTCTCGTTAAAAGCATACAAAAGACCAAAGGTAAGCATACCATGATGATATTTTCTATGAATTGGATCTTTACTTATATATTTAAGTGTATCATTCATCCAACCCATGTTCCATTTATAACCAAAACCAAGACCACCCATAGAAGTCGGACGTGAAACCATCGGCCATGCAGTTGACTCTTCAGCACAGGTGCAGGCATCCGGATTGGCTCCATAAACAAGTTCATTCATTCTGCGGATAAAGGCTATGGCTTCCAAATTTTCGTTACCACCATATATATTAGGAATCCATTCTCCAGATTTGCGGGAATAATCAAGATAAAGCATTGAGGCAACGGCATCAACTCGCAAACCGTCAATATGATATTCTTTTATCCAATAAAGTGCATTGGCGCAGAGATAATTAAATACCTCGGTACGACCATAATTATAAATTTTTGTACCCCAATCCTTGTGTTCACCTTTGCGGGGATCGGCATGTTCATAAAGATGTGTTCCATCAAACTCACAAAGACCGTGTCCGTCACGTGGAAAATGTGCCGGCACCCAATCCATAATTACAGCAATACCTGCTTGGTGAAATTTATCAATTAAATAACGTAAATCATCCGGAGTACCAAAACGACTGGTCGGAGCAAACATACCCAAAACCTGATAGCCCCAAGAAGCATCCAACGGATGTTCGGAGAGCGGCAAAAATTCAACATGAGTATATCCCATGTTTGCGACGTATGGGACTAGTGTATCAGCGAGTTCACGGTAGGTCAGAAATTCACTGCCGTTTTCGCCTTTACGACGCCACGATCCTGCATGAACTTCATAAATGGACATCGGCTTGTCCATAGCATTATGAGTATGATTATTTTGTATCCAATCATCGTCACCCCAGTTATAATGATTAAGGTCATAAACTACCGATGCGGTTTTTGGTCTTTGTTCAGAAAAGAATCCGACAGGATCAGCTTTGGTCAAAATATAATCCTGCTGAGTTTTGATTTCATACTTATATATTTCGCCCTCACCAAGACCGGGAATAAAAATATCCCAAACTCCGCAAGAAGGATATTTGCGCATAACATGGCATCGACCATCCCAATTATTAAAATTTCCAACCACAGAAACACGTTTTGCATTTGGAGCCCAGACCGCAAAACTAACACCTTTTACACCGTCCATGGTAATGACATGAGCACCTAATTTTTTATACATTTCAAGGTGGTTTCCCTCACCCAAAAGATAAACATCTATATCTCCCAAAGTTGGAAGGAAACGATAGACATCTTCAGCCTCATAAAAATTTTCAAGGTCATTTTCTATTTTAAATTTGTATGCAAAATTTCCGACATCATTGAGGTTAATTTGAAAGAATCCACGATCATCTAATTTGGTCATTTTTCCGAGTGATAAATTGTCATCTTTGCGGATAATTTCAATTGATATTGCGTGGGGTTGAAAAGCACGAATAAAAACGTTTTTGCTACCCTTATCACGATGTATGCCGAGTACGGCGAAAACGTTATCATGATTGCCGTTTATTACAGCATCCATCTCTTCTTTTGATAATAAATTTTCCATATAATATAACCTCTGAAATTGATAATTTTTAGGGGTGATTAACACTCTTTATCTATAAAATTTTATTGAGATAAATGCAAGCTTATTTCAATTTTATTAAAAAATTATCAATATTAATATTGACGTATAAAAAAATGTATGTATATTAGTTATTGTTTAACCGAAAATTTTTTATTTGGAGTAAGTTATGGTAAAATTTAATGAAAACGCTATCAGAGAAGCTGCATACTACAATTGGCAGAATGCCGGCTGTCCTCAAGGAAAAGATGAATATTTCTGGTCTATGGCAGTTGAGCAATTCAGCAAAAAATGCTCTTCTTCTGCTTGCTGCAAAAAGTCTAGCACAAAGACTGTAGCTAAGAAAAAAGTTGCTACCAAAAAAACTTCTAAGAAGTAATTTTTTATAGCAATATAGCAATAAAAAATCCTCTCAAGCGAGAGGATTTTTTATTGCTAAACACAAAAAAAGAATCTGGAAAATTATTGTTTTTGAGCCATTACAATCCAACCGTAAACTTTTTTATCTCCCTCATTTCGAAGACATGCACGATTAAGTTTTTCAATAAAAAATCCTTGTCTGTTGAGTGAATTTTCAACGTATTTTCGATTGTGTAAAAAGCGCCCAGATTGATGCAAAAAATAGTTATTATTATTAAAGTTATTTTCGCTGATACTAAATAATATTCTGCCTCCTTTTCGAAGTGAATTATAAAGCAAAATAAAAAGTGGATTGAGTTCTCCAAAATAAGTAAAGACGTCAGCTGCAACAATTAAGTCATATGAGGAAGTATGAGAATCTAAAAATTTTCTCAAATCTCGATTATAAAGATGAGTATATAATTTTTTTTGCTTGGCAATTTTAAGCATTTTGGGAGAAATATCGACACCGTCAAGACCTCGAAATTTTGAATATTTTTTAAGATATTTTCCACACAATCCGGTGCCACATCCGACATCCAAAATTTTCATTTTTTTCAGTTTTAAATTGCTAAAAAGAGAATCCAAACTTTTTGATATCAAAGTTGGAACTTTGTAGTCGAGATTGTGTAAAACATCTTCAAAATCATCAGCAAATGCATCAAAAATTTCACGCACAAATATATTATCAACATGACTTACTTTTTCGTTGTTAATGATAGCATTGGACATATGTCGAACAATTGCATTATCAGGAAATTTTGCCAACCATTTTTTTGCATATCCCTGGATGTCAATTGTATTGTTATCAAGAGCGATTTCATAAAGCAAATAACCAAAATTGATGTGTTGAGAATTTTCTCCTTTTGACATAGAGATAGCCTTCCAACCTAAATCCAGAGCTTCAGCATATTTTTGCTGACGTTGATAGACCTGACTGAGAGAATTACAAACCCAATAATTTTTTTTGTTCTTCTCATAAACTTTAGTCAGGATTTCAAAAGCCTCATCAACTTTATTCTGTTCTAAACAAATGTCTGCAAAAAGCACTAAAGCTTCTTGCGAATCGGGATAAAGTTGTATGGTACGTAAACCGTAAAAATAAGCGGCGGGATAATTCTTCATGTCAAAGTATATGCCGGCGGTATTAAAGTTGGCAGTATAAAAATCCTGTTTGATTTGTAGTGCTTTTTTGTAGTAGCAAAGAGCTTTCAGGTATTTTTTATGACGGTAAGCAATATTTCCAAGCACAACCATCGCGGAAGGATTTTTGTTATTGAGAAAAAGTGTAAACTTGGCATGTAAATATGCGCGCAAAAATTTTTTCAGTTCATAATAAATAATCGCCAGATTGGCATTAATGGTCTCAGATTTCGGATTACGTCGAAAAGCCTTTTTATAATATTTGACAGCATCCTTTTTCTGCCCGACAGAATCGTAACAGTTGGCGACCATAGTTAATATATCTGTTTTTTTAAAAAACGATTTATCGAGTTTTAAAAATTCTTTCAAAGCGGCAGAATATTTTTTTTTCTGATATAAATTACGAGCCTTTTCATCCGGCTGCGACATATTTTTTCTCCTTAATCAGACCATTTTTTAGCAGATTATCATCTTTTTGGTAAAAAAACTATTGACGAGCAAAAAATATTCGGTTATTTATCTACTCACTTTGTGGGGGTATGGCGGAATTGGTAGACGCGCTAGACTCAAAATCTTGTGGGCTCAGCCCGTGTCAGTTCGAGTCTGACTACCCCTACCAAATTGAAAAAACTTGGCCTTAGAGCCAAGTTTTTTATGGAGTTTATTCATTAATCACCATTAACGCAAAATTAAGCCGGTTTAAATATAATTTTGAGCAGAATTTAGAATCGGAAACCGGCAATGAAACGTCTTTGGTATTTCTTATTTGTTTTTTGGCTGGCAGGCATAAATTATGCTCAAGCAACCAATTATTCGTCAGAACGGATTAAACGTTATGCGATGAACACGCCGCGTAAAGTTGAAAATGATGTCAGCGTTTTGACCAGGCATTTGGTCAAACCACTTGATGATGACTATGACAAGGCAAAAATGATTGCATTTTGGATTGCGAGTCATATTAATTACGACGAATATCTTTATAGCAACGGCAAAACCAGCAAGTTAATCAGAAAATACCACGGACAAACGCCACAACAACTATTGAAATCACGTGTCGGTATTTGTGGAGATTTTGCTGAACTCTTCAATGAAATGTGCAAAAAAGCCGGTATTCAGGCCGAAGAAGTTCATGGCTATGCTTATCCGAAAAAAGTACATCTGACGAATCGGCAAAAACGAGCTAATTTTGGTCATGCTTGGAACTATTTTAATTATCGAGGTAAAAAAATTTATGTTGATACAACCTTTATGGCCGGTGGTGTTACCGGAACAAAAGGGGGAAGCCATGATTTTGCGCACAACCAAGCCTTGAGAAAAATTAAATCAGATAATCGTCGCCGGAGTAAAGTAAATAATTTTGATGAAAGATATTTTGATTTTACCTACAAGGACGAAGAGCGGATGGGATATAAGCGTGAAGAACGCCCTTAGATTTTGTTGATGTAATCTACAAATTATGATAATATAGAAAATAAGATAGTTGAGGGAGAAAAGAAATGGATTTAGAAGATTTTCAAAAAAATGCAAAACCTTTATTTCTGAGATATCGTTTGGATTATGATAGAAAAGGAATAAAAGAAAAATTTGTCGGTTGGTTTAGGGATAAATTTTCCGGCAAAAAGTTCAAAGATACGCATAATCAAAAATGTTTTAGTGATAAGAACAAACCCGATATCGGTTGGGAGGGATTGATTGCCATGGTAGCCGATTGCAGAAGGCGTGGGCAACAAGTTATGGTTATTTTTGATTCATTTAAGCAAATCCCAGGAAAAAACCAAGAAGATTGCGAATATGCTTTACAACGCATATTAAATAATTTAGATGAACAAAGCAGTATTCAATTTATGCGAGAAAAATGCCATATAACTGCTCATAATAGCATGCGTAATGCACAATATATATTTGATGAAATGGATAAAAATCCTAGACTTTTTACTGATTCAACCGGATATCGCGGCTATGCGGACAAATTAAAACAATCAATACAAGAAATGAAAAAAGCATGGGGAAACGATATTATTGCTTCAAAGAGCATAAAACCCGGCATTGAAATAGTACCTAAAGGAACTTTTGACAAACGCAAACGAACTACAGCTAGAACTTCTACCAGAAGGAGACCACAAGCAACCAACGGTCCCTCACGAGAAGAGTTGAATAGACTTAGAAATGATACTAGCGGGCAACGAGCTAAAGGAATTCCCGTTAATAGAGTAGGTAGAGATGGTAAAATAAGAAGTATCTAATTTTAAATTCTCAAGCAAAAGGCATCCCCGTGTTGGGCTGTCTTTTTTATGCTTTGATTATAATAAAAAAAGTTGAAGCCTATTTGATGCTTTTGCCACAGGTAAGAAATGGAGGTGAGCGGCGAGTTTTTAAGGACATCAATTTTGCTCCCATGCCTAATCCCATACGTTGTAGGCGCCCTGCTCCGACTTACAACCAAATTCTCGAAGTAATAAGCGGCATAACCTGAAAAATTACAAAAGCAAAAATGACGTGGTGGCGTTGTTTTTGCTTTTGTGTTATTTTTAAGCTTTTCTTAAATTATAAATTGTATTATATTAGTGCTGTTTGTTAGGAGGAGAAAACATGACCAGTTTAGAGCATTTTGAAAGTGGAACTTGCAATATAAACTGCCTGGCTACGTCCAATGCTCATGATAAAAAAAAGTTGGGAGCGGTTTCTTACAGATTTAGGAATAAAATTCCAGGTAATTCTTTAGGCGAAATTAACGTTCTGCCCATTGCTTCAAAAAGCAAAACTGGAAATAGCGACAGTACCGATATTAAAGTTACTTTAATCAATTATAAAAATGCTGAAACAACTCAAGTTAAGCTTGCGATTGATAAGTGGTTCGATTTTAATAATCGGATGCGGGGAGCCGAAGGGCTGATGTATTTGAAATATAAAATCGAAAATCATTGTCTTCCTGCGGATAATTCCAAACGTACCGCACTTTTAGATTTTATGAGCAACAATGTTTTTAATACTCCGCAAAGTATCAGTGAACTGAATGATTTTATAAAAAATTTGAATATGACTTGCGAAAACAATGTGGTTGAAGTTGCTAAAAAAGACAGTTATGCAACTCTGTTTAAAGAATGGTGGAACAGATTGAAGAGATAAGAACTTTGAAAATATCTTTAACCAGAAAACAAACTATATATTTGGCTGTGGCAGTGGCTATTGTCGGTTGGCATTGGCTTAAACCAGTTACATACAATTTGATTTGGGGGCAAAAAGTTGCTGAAAAAGATGCTCCCCTAAATGAGAGTTTTGAAGATTTAGGCAACCAAGCATGGCAGGCGGTAAACATCAGCGGTTATGACATATTGTATCGTCTGCGTGTGCATTACAAAGTGCGCGGACGTGTGGTCTGGGTGGACTGGAACGATGGGATAATTAATACGTGGTATCATTCCGCCGGAAAAGAGGGAACAAAACTCTACAATGCTGTGGCAGCAGTTGATGTTTCGATTGTCCACGGAAAAACCTCTGATGAAAATAATTTGAAAAAAATTCAATTCGACCATGAAGAACGAGCGTTGAACTACAAATATATGTACGCAGATGCCCCGATTATAAACAGAGATGAAATTAATAACAATCACGTTATTCCGGCAACACGGGCCGTAAGGAGAGCAATTGCACTTTTAAAAAAGGGAGATATTGCTGAGTTTGAGGGATATTTGATGGACTGGCGCGGAACCGGAAAGTTTTCGTGGTTTCATATTGAGACAGCAACCCAAAAAGGTGAAGTTCACACCAAACAACTTTATGGCGGTATGCCGGGAGCCGGACATTGCAGGCAGTTTTACGTAACAAAAGTTATATATAAAGGACATCAATTTGAATAACAACAAAGCCCCAAACTCTGGTGAGTTTGAGGCTTTGTTGTTGTCTGTGTCGGGTTTATGCGGCGAGAGCTCTTTGATACATCTGATAGATTTTAGTGATGTACTGGCGCACCTTGTAGCGCTCGCGCGCTTTTTGTGATCTGGTCGCACCAGGCATATCACCGACAGCATCCTTAGCGATAGTTCTCGCATAAAGAGGAAGAACTTCTTCCGGTAAACCGCAAGCAATGATGCCCAGCATGTCAAGGTTGCCTTGCTTGGCATCTTGCGACATTTCCTCGGTGCCAAGGAATGTTACTATGTTTGTCTGGGGATCGTGCTTAATCTTCAGATCCGCAATACACTCCGGTGAAGCGAGCAGCCTTGCAAACATCGATGTGTAGTCATGACACTCTTTGCAGCAATAACCCCATGGGGTAGTAACGTTCTCGCCTTTGGCAAGAAGAGCTTTGAACTTGGCAGCAAGTTCCTTGATTTTTCTTTGGTTTTCCATATTGAATAATTAATATTAATAGTATAGTGAATTGGGTAGTTTGTAACACATTTGTCCAAATATGTCAATGTTTTTTTTAGAAAGCGGACATCAAAAAACTCACCCCGAAGGATGAGTTATTTGAAAATAAAATCAATTATCCATTGGCTCTTTTATTTCGCATACTACGCATTAATGCAACTTCTCTATTATTAAGCTCATCAAATGCTGCCTGACGAGCATTTTCTAAAATGTCCGGCATATTGAATCTATTTATGTTTGTTGAAGAAATGGCTTTTGCTGTAATTAATTTCTGAATAGCCTTGGGGTCGTCAAAAAATGATTTCAATTTAGAATGTTGCATTGCCGCTTCTTTACTACATAAAGAGAGATATCTCTTAAATGGTCCGACATGTTTTGCAATTCCAATATCAACTCCTAAAACATCATTGCCATTGGAATCTTTTTTAACATTAAATCTGACCCTAAATTCTCTACCATCAGGGCTGTCTTTAAGTCTGTCGCCGGAATATTCCTTAGCAATAACTTCGGCACCGACAAGCTCACCTTTTTTATGAATCAGCTTGACATTATTTGTATATTTTGCAGGTTTTTCTGTTCTGGGATTTTCGGAAAGATATTGATTCAGTGCATAGCGTCCATTATCTGTATTAAAAACATATTTATCTAAAAAACTTTGGATTTTATAGCCTTCTACTGTCGGTTTTGATTTTGCAACTTCCTTATAAACTTCCATAAGACCATCTAAATTTTCCAAATCTCGCTCTATGCCTATAGGAGCATCTGGATTTTGGGAAGCAGGTTTGAGAAAAGATATTCTGGCATCGCTTCGAGACTCACCATTAGGAGCGGTCTCTGAAAGCGAAACAGTTACTCGTGTCATGCGAGTTTTAGCAGTTGTACCTTTATTTTGTTCCGGATGGTCAAAAGAATATTTGGCGGGTTCATAATGCGATTCAACATATTCTTCTTTAGTACTAATGGTCAGCGATTGAATTTTCATATCGCCCTTTTCTTTATTTTCAACGCTAATTGTGCGACGATTGTCCTTTGTTATGTCTTGCATCCAGAGTTTATCATCTTCAAATTGTGTAGATTCTGTACCCATTTTATACCCCCGTTAGGCTGTGTAAATTAACATATAAGAATATTAGTACGAATCTGGAAAAATGTCAACAAAACGAATAAAAAAACAGGCACTCCTTGGTGGAGAGCCTGCACGTCAAATTTTCTAACTATTGGTTTCCAAGGCGTCCTTTGATGCTTGGGAGGCTTTGGAAACAATGTGTCTCACGACACTGTAGGTTTTGTTATAGTATAGAAGGTTAATTATCTCAAATAAGAGACCTCCCGGCTTCTGGGCACGAGGAGGTCTGGGGGAATGGTATCGGATGAGGGCCATAGGTGAAATAGGCGCTTGATCCTAGATGTTAAAAATTCAACGCAAAATCTGAGAACGCGCACCCAGACTCGAACTGGGGACCTCTGGATCTATATTCCAGCGCTCTGAACCAACTGAGCTATACACGTTGTGAGGGTACTCGGACTCGAACCGAGGACACACAGATTAAGAATCCGCTGCTCTACCTGCTGAGCTATACCCTCGTCTTGAGATCGTGCTCGGATTTGAACCGAGGACCACGGATTTGAATCCGTTGCTCTACCACTGAGCTACACAATCTTTTTTTGTGAATCACTACAGACTCGAACTGTAAACCTCTGCATCCGTAGTGCAGTGCTCTAACCAATTGAGCTAGTGATCCGTTTTGTAGAGAAACCGGGATTCGAACCCAGGTCTTACGCCAGATGGCGTGCGTTCTAGACCACTTAACTATTTCTCCACGTGTTTGCGTTGTTTTAACATCAAAATACCTTTATATTTATATGTCTTATGGAATAATTTCTTAATTATTTTTTAGTGGGGGTGAGTAAAACACTAAAAAATGATGTTGTCAAGAAAAAAATATATAAAACACAGAGCCCCTGTCACATTGCGTGACGAGGGGCTCTGCTGGAATATCATAGCGGTTTGCAGAATGTTACCTGGGTGGCACCTGGATGTGTTGAAGTGAAACACTGGTACCTCTATTGCTACCTGCTTGCTCTCTCGACGTAGTGGGCGGCGGTGTCTGCGATGAGGCAGCGGCGTCCGTTGGTGGTCGTCAATCGTCGGGAAGAAAACGTGGGTGGCTCGATGATCCATTTCGCGGCTAGTGTCGGCGGAGATGGCGTGGTTATCCCATGATCCTGTCCATGTTGAGCGGGTGATGTTGGTCCGGCTCGTAGTTTGCGCTATGAGATTCTCAAGTGCGGGGGCACCATATTCGGTGAAAGTGTTGGCGCTCTCGCTATATAATTGTGAATAATTTCTGCATAATTAATTTGTAGGGAGAGGTTTAACAAAATCAAAACAAGATGTCAAGAAAAAAATAACAAATATTGTATTTTTTTAAATAATAGATTGATTTTACATAATTCTTTTTTAAAAAAATGTCAAATGGAGGGCGTTTTTCTTATTTTCATGAAAAATTTGTTTAGTTGTGGGCATCGTAATAGTGTTTGTATTGTCGTTAGTTTGGCATGATTGGCCAAGGCTAGACATATCGTAACTTTCCATAATTATATATCCCATATTGTCATTACATACTTCTGGATTATAAATATCGATATCCTTTAAAATTTGAAAATCTCTGGACGTTTTCTAGCAAAAATGAGGAATGATTGATTCGATCGAATTGATTGACTTAACTCACAAGGATGAAGTAATTTTTAAGCCCTGCTCCTTTAGGAGGAGACAGGGCTTGTTGTTAGTTTTCTGTTTTTCGGCGTCCACAGAATAAAATTACTGGCTGAATAATGAATATTCGCAAGCAAATCAACCCTACGAATAGCCACCACTGCCAGGCCGGTGAAACACCGCATCCGAAATCGGCAGGTTTGTGATAAAGTCCTGCAGCAAGATCCGGTCCTTGAGGTCTGTAGGCAACGTCTTGGAATAATGTTCCATTGCTATATGCGATGTAGAAAAAACACAAAAACGCGCATAAATGAAATGTTAATCCAATCCACGAAAATTCCACATTTTTTACGGAATAAACACTCTCAAGTGCCACCACGATAGCAACACAGATACAAACCGGCACAAGGCCTACATCGCACACGCAGTAGTATGCCACGTTAGCACCGAACACTGCCAATATTGCTGTGCAGATTAAAGTTAAAATTCTGTCTTTCATATTACAATGATTTATAAATAATGTTTTATTGGGGCAATATAATTCCTTTTTTGAGAAAAATCAAGCATTTTGTCAAAAAAATATTATTGTATAAAAAAAGAGGTCCGAAGACCTCTTTGATATAGTATATACGTTTTACGGCTATGCTCTATCTCTATTACTACGCTCAGAATCCTGATATGTTTTAAATTCATCTTTAGCCAGAGCATCTTCGCTTTCAATCCGCAATTTGGATTTTGGAGTACCATATTTAGTAACGACGATTTCCTGCTGTGTTGCAGTTAGAGGGGGCTGATTATTGTTTGCACGTTTTTGTTGTTCGTCGGTAAGACTGCGGACTTCTGCTTCAACACGTTCCCTTAATAACTCCATACGCTTATTGTTATCACCATACCAGGCTTTAGCATCAGACTGATTCATAACATCATTAATTTTAGCTTTTTCTTTAGGGGTTAATGGACGTTCTTCTTGTTTTTGATCTGTCATATCTCGTTCCTTTCATAAAAAAATTGCTTATGGTTATTTTATAACACAATTTGTCTAAAAATGCAACCATTTTGTTTAAATATAGTATAAATAAGCTAATAAAGGGTTAATTGAGGGCAAAAAAACGATTCGTTAGTAAAAAAAATATAAATCAAAATCCCCGCCTGCAGAAGCAGAACGGGGATTTTGAAACTTGTAGCAGTCGGCAAGAGGCGGATATGGACTTTATTCATCCAGAAAATCAGCTATTTTATCACCAAACATGGGATACGGATTCTCTTCGTCAACCTTAAAATTGAGACGATGACCACGTAACGCATGAAGCAAGTAAACAGCTGGCTGCTTTCTTTCCGGTTCATATTGTTCAACAATGGCGTAGAATGGCCTAGGCCTTTTATCACCTTCTGGTTGAAGCATGATGGTCACCATAGTAACTGTTTTCTCGCCAACCGGTAGATTAATTGTCTGTGCCTGGTCGGTTACGTAGACATTTTTGAGTTCCATAAAAACTAACAAGCTAGATGGTGTAAAACCTACCGGTTAGGTATTGTAGACGGGAGAGGAGATGTTCTCGACCTCAAAAACTCTAACACCAAATCCCGGCAAAGAAGTACCTCCTAAATCACTGGTAGATATACTCGTCCTTATTTCGAGTTCATCATTAGACTCTGCAAACAAAAGGTGTGAAAATGCTCGATTCGTCTGAAGATTGTTTGGGCTGGAGACGACATAAAATTGCTGTGGTTTGGCATTATGCCTGTCTTCTTTTGCGACAAAGGTTACTACTGTCACCGCTTGTCCATTGATTATGTGAATCGTTGGCGGTGCTACTCGATATAATCTTACTTTCATAAAACAAAACGAATAATTGGTTAATAATGTTAATTGGTGGGGAAGTTAGCACAATATAAACAAATTTGCAAGTATTTTGTTTTGGTTCGACAAAAATATAAATGAGACATAACTAAAAATACCGGCTGTATTTAAGCCGGTATTTTGAGGGTTTGAAATATGGCTGTATTAATCACGACCAAATATACGTTTGACAGTTTTTACGCTTCTTTTAACAGTATTTACACCATTCTCAACTGTTCGAACTCCTCTATTGATCGTTCTATCTACGTCATCAATCCCATCCATAACTCCATTAGCTTTGCCGTACCCAGTATCTTTTTGGATTTTAACATGTGTTTCCTCTCGGTCTTGTCTTACATCTCTCTGATCCATATAAATATCATCCTGTCTGGATCTCTGTTCATTATATCTTTCTCTTTGAGCATTCTCACGAGTTTGGGCATATTCTACTCTTGCTTCATATGGACCTGAACCGAGATCCATCATGTTATAAGCATTCTCTTTTGAAGATCTGAGGACACGAAGATTTACAAAATCTCTGTTGCCGGCTGGATAAATAGCTTGGGATATCGGTAGAAAGAGCACATTATCTATGTTAGACGGATCTTGTACAGCACAAGCATAGACAACACCGGATTGAGGGCGATTAAGACCGGTGGTTCTTCCCCCTTGAAATTCAGGCAAAATTTGATATCCTCTTTCTTGAATTAAGGCACGTGTATAGGAAGGAAGACTATTATAAATATCATAGACAGATTGTTGTCCGGATGAGGCTTTGCTGTAGCTTTGTTGGGTTGTAGCTTGACGGTTATTGGTAACTTCTACCATTTGAAAAGAACCATCCGGTTGTTGCACATACTCATATCTTTTTCCTTGATTGGAATTTCCACGACTTTGAGCATTGGCAGCCGGAGCAATTGATGTAGCTATGGTGGCAACAGCAAATATTTTAATCAATCCATTTCTCATTGTACGTCCAGCCACTTTTTTTCCATCAAGAATCTTATGCAAGATGCGTGCTTTCTTTATTGCTGTTTTTTTTGTTGTCATAACTACCTCCCTCAATTGTCTTAATCTTAACTAGTCTATTGTATTTTTGCAATATTTTCCATTTGTTATGTGCATTGTAACACGTTTTCGTCTAAAAAACAACAAAAATCGTAAAAAAAAATCAAAAAATTGCAAAATATTACCCTTTGTTGACAAAAATGTTGACACATGAAAGGAACGATGATATATTCGGGACAGTTCTTAAATTTTTAAACTTTATTATTATGCGTACTGTAACTTATTACTTAGGTGGTTACGAAGTAACCATTGCTGTGGGTAACAACTTATTAAAGTTTGATGCGTCCGCTTTTGTTGCAGAACGGTTTTCTGACCGATTCGAGGCTGTCGAGCAAACAAGCTATTTGCGACATTCTCCTTTTGCCGAAGGGGTTCTTGATTACGAAGATGAACTTGACCAAAACGGCGGAGAGCTCCCCTATGGACACGCCTGCGTCAGCAAGACTATTTATGGCAAAAGGATTATTAACTCGACGATCCTTGGCGTTGATAAAGAATTGCCTCTGAAGGAACGCGAGTCTTTGGTGAGGCGCGCATGGGCAAACATTGTTGTCTGTGCAAATGCACAGAAAATCAAGGATGTTGTTGTGCCGGCACTCGCTACCAGTGATAAATATGGTTGCTTATCTCATGCCGAATCGGCTAAATGTCTGGTAGCGGTTTTACTGAAGCTTCAGAGCAAGGAGGCTCCCCCGTTAGCCATGACCGTGGTTGTGCCTGATGAGGAAGGTGCCAAAGAGTTTGAACGAATATTCAACAGGCAGCACAAGATAGAGCCTGCAGATGATCTCTGAACGTAGCAAACATAAATCCGTCGCTTGCAGAAGCGGCGGATTGTTGTTTGTTAAGGCACTATATCGTTTTTTATTAAGTCTTCCCAAGTCTCTCGCTTGATTATTAAGTCGGAATGACCGTCCTTTACCAAAACCATAGCCGGTCTGGGAACTCGGTTATAATTTGAAGCCATGGAATAATTGTATGCACCGGTGTTATAAACGCATAGAATGTCGCCGGCCTCAGTTTTTGGAAGTTCTATTTCTTTAATCAGTACATCTCCTGACTCGCAATATCTTCCGCAAATGGTAATCGTCTCGGTTTTTGATGATGATTTTTTATTGGCTATTTGGGCAGAATATTGCGCATGATATAAAGATGGACGAGGGTTATCAGCCATGCCTCCGTCTACCGAAACAAATTTTCTGCCATGCGGCACCTGTTTGGAACTGCCGATTGTATACAATGTTACGCCTGCCGGAGAGATTATGCTCCTTCCGGGTTCTAAAAACAATGTCGGCGGCGGAATATTGTATTTTTCTATACATTGTTTTAATTTGTCTGTAACAAGTTTGCCGATTTCATAGATTGAGGGGGGAACATCGGTATCAACATATTTTACGCCAAAACCACCGCCCATATTTATTTCATTGAGTCTTAAGCCGAATTTTTTGGCTATGCGGGAAATTTCAAAGCACAATATTTCTATTTCATCAGGGTAAATGCTGGTCTCAAAAATTTGTGAGCCGATATGGGCATGAAGTCCATGAATTTTTAAATGATTATATTTTTGCAATATAAGTTCTATGGCGCTGTCAATTTGTGTTAAATCAAAACCGAATTTTGAGTCAAGATGCCCGGTCTGAATATATTCATGTGTGTGACATTCAATACCGGGAGTTACTCTAAGCAGAATATCGGCAACTCTCCCTTTATGCTCGGCAATAGTGTTAAGTAATGACAGCTCGTAAAAATTGTCAACAGAGATACGTCCGACACCAAGATCAAGTGCAAGTTCAAGTTCTTCCGCTGTCTTGTTGTTGCCGTTAAACAGCACTTTTGCCATATTAACACCGGATTTATAAAATGTGTAAAACTCACCGGCAGAAACAGTATCAAAACCCAACCCTTCACTGTCCAAAAGTGTGGCAACAGCTTTAGTACATAGAGCCTTTGAGGCATACATAATATTTGTGTCAGGATATGATGAAAATGCGGATTTATAGTCAGCAATTGTTGAGCGAATCGTGGCTTCATCAAGAACATAAAGCGGTGTTGAATACTTTTTTGCCAATTCTACCGTATCACAACCGCCGATCATCAGATTTCCATTCTGACTGATTGCTGTTGTTACTGGTCTTTGTGATTGATTGGTACTTAATTTCATTGTCTTTTCCGTAACAATATAAAATATTAAAGTTATTATTGAATAAGCTTAACCATCTTGCTCAGAGGCACAAGTCGAATACCTTTTTCTTTCAGGGTCGGAAGCCAGGCTTTGAGCGTCAAATACGTCTGCTCCTTCGGATGTCCGATTGCAATAGCATGACCGCGAGTACGAGCAATTTCTTCTGTTTGGCGAAGTTGCCCCATAATATAGTTAAAATCATCCTTGTTATCTAAAAACACATTGCGTTCGACAAGCTTGACACCAAAGTGAGCAGCCTCTTCTGCACTAGCAGAATGAGATGTGGTTTTGGAGTCTAAAAATATTAAATTACGCTCAGCTAGCTCTTCCATAACTATGGACATACGATGTTTGTCTTCAGTGAACTTACTGCCCATGTGATTGTTGACTGCTACAATATTTGAAAACAGGTCAAGCATCTCTTTCAAGGTTTGTTTGACTTCTGTATCGCTCATTGTTGTGGTCAGCATTTTTGAGGTAAAGTTTTGCATTACTTGCGGCTCCATAGGCAAATGAGCCATAATTTCCTGGCCATTGGCTTTTGAGACTGCAATTTGACTTTTGAGATTATTGGCATAAGTCAAAAATGAAGCTGTTATCGGATATTGTAAACTACTGATTTCCTTGGTGCGTTTAACATTGATACCCATATCATCAATAACAATCGTGATTAAAGGAGAGGTGTTTTGAGGCTTATGAACCGTTTTATCTTCAGAAACATGATTGTCTTCAGGTAAATCTTCTTCATATAAATCATAAAGTTCATCATTAATTGAGGTTGACTTATCATCCTGAAAAAGATTTTGCTCTTCAATTTCAAGGGCTTCTATAATGTCATCTATTGAAGAAGGATTAACCTCCTTATATTTTAGCGATAGATTTGATGATGCGTTTTCAAAAATCGAACGATGGTAGGCAGAGGAGATTAATAATGTCGCAATGATAAGCACTGATACTGCCAGTATCTTTATTGCAATATTACCGTACCTCTTGGTTTTATCTCGGTTGTCTGTGTTTTTAATACGCATAAAAAGCGGTTGAAACGGCAATTGTAATTGCCGTTCAACTTGATGAGTATTTTTTCTTACCTTTGACGGTTTTTGAATTTTGTGATAGCCAGTTTTTTTCGGCAAAGCTAAAACCTCTATAATCTACTTGTTGCGCAGAGTTGGAAAAGCTATTACATCACGAATGGTTTCAGCACCAGTTAGCAAAATAGCTAGACGATCAATACCCATACCCATACCGCCGGTCGGAGGAAGAGCATTTTCAAGAGCTACGACATAATCTTCATCAAGCATTTGGGCTTCATCATCGCCGGCTTCGCGTTCGGCACACTGGGCATCAAAACGTGCTTTTTGATCTAACGGGTTGGATAGCTCGGAATAAGCACAACCAATTTCCATGCCGCCGACATAAGCATCAAAGTGCTCAACCAAACGCGGATTAGAACGGTGAACTTTGGCCAAAGGCGATACATCACGAGGCATATCCATAACCAAAATCGGCTGAATAAGGTGGGGTTCGACTTTTTCATCAAATACTAATTGTACAACCTTGCCCCAATTGCTGCAATCAGAAGCATCAACACCTATAGATTTGGCCATATCGCGGGCGGCTTCAACTGTTTCGGCTTTCATAAGGTCAATACCGGCATATTCGTTAACAAGTTCAACAATTGATTTACGCTTAAACGGCTTGGATAAATCAATTTCTGTACCATTGACAGTAATAACTTCGGTGCCGTTGACTTCTTTGCAGACAAAGCGCAATAAGTCAGGAATAAGCTCTGCCATATCATTATAATCGGCGTAAGCCTGATAAGCTTCCAATGCTGTAAATTCAGGATTATGTTTTTTATCAATGCCTTCATTGCGGAAGTTGCGACCGATTTCAAACACGCGATCAAAACCTCCAACTACTAAACGCTTGAGGAATAATTCCGGCGCAATACGAAGGTACAAATCCATATCTAACGTATTATGGTGGGTAATAAATGGTTTGGCATTGGCACCGCCCATAATGGTTTGAAGCATCGGAGTTTCAACTTCCATAAATTTATGCTGCTCAAAATAGTGGCGAACTGCAGAGGTAATTTGGCAACGTTTTTTGAAGATTTCACGGCTGTCATCGTTCATGATAAAATCAACATAACGTTGACGATAACGGGCTTCAACATCAGTCAGACCATGAAACTTTTCAGGTAGGGGTTGGAGGGATTTGCCGATAATATCAAATTTTTCGGCAGCAATCGAAAGCTCACCGCGCGGGGTGCGACGAACCAAACCGCTGACACCGACCAAATCACCAACATCAAGGCTTTTTAAGAGTTCAAGACCAGTCTCATCAAGATGAGATTTATGGCAGAAAATTTGGATTTTGCCACTAATGTCTTTTAGGTCAATAAACATACCGCTGTTGCGGACAGCCATGGCACGACCGGCAACTGTAACGCGATCCTCGGTATCAACACCGGCGGCAAGGTCCGCATATTTTTTTTGTAAATCATCGGCAAAAGCATTGGGTTTAAAGCAATAAGGATAAGGATTGTAACCTTTTTCCTGCAGAGCATTGAGCTTTGCAAGTCTTGATTCTCTATGAATATTGGTTTCATTTGCCATGATTGTAGTTCCTATTCTGCTAAAATTATCAATAAAACTGCGGATTAATATATACAAGTATCTAAAAACTTGCAACCGAAAATAACGCTTGACGTTCAAAAAGAACTAAAGTAGAACATTTGTATAGATTAAAGGAGAAAATGCCATGTTGACACCAAAGCAATATAAACTCTTGATGTTTATTGACAATACAATTAAAGAAACCGGATGCTGCCCCTCATTTGAAGAGATGAAAGGTGCTGTCGGAATTAAATCTAAATCAGGTATTCATGCCTTGATTGAAGAATTGGTCGAGCGTGAATTTATTCGTAAACTTCCACATAAAGCGCGGGCATTAGAAGTTTTGAAAATCCCTCGTTTTAAGCCCCGTGATATAATTGAAGAAGAAAAAAAGATAAAATTGGCTCTACAAAATTCATCAGCCCAAATTCCATTGTATGGCAAAATTGCTGCCGGAACGCCAATTGAGGCCATTGCTTATGAAAATGAAACGGTTTCAGTGCCTTTTGATTTGGTTACAAGAGGCGATTTTTATGCTTTGCGAATCGAAGGCGAATCGATGATTGAAGCCGGAATTATGGATGGAGATTTGGCAATTATCAAAAGAGCTGATGTGGCCGAAAACGGGCAGATAGTTGTGGCTTTGGTTGATAATAGTGAAGCGACTCTTAAAATCTGGCAGAAAAAAGAGAACGAAATCTGGCTCAAACCTTGCAATAAAGACTATGAAATTCGCAAACTTCACCCTTCACAAGTAAAAATTCAAGGAATTTTGAACGGAATTATTCGAAAATATTAGCATTTTGTCAAAATATGCTTGATTTTTTGTATAAATGCGCTATAATGGCGTTAACAAAAGTAGCAGATGGAGATTTAAAATGGCAGAAAAAAGACCTTATTTTGAATTAGAACCGCTAAACGATGGATATACCGTTGAGGGGTTGCGTGAAAGTTATGAAGATAAAATAAACAAAAGGGAGCTAGATTCTGCTGTTGATGAACAGAGAGTTGGTGATCTTAAGGTCGGCGAACAGACCGAAGATGCTAGCAGAAAAGAAAAACAGTTCGAGCTTGAACAAAATAAGCGTACATTAGAAATCCAAAAATATTATCAAGTTCTTACGGCTCTGGATGAAAATCCGGAACAGGTAGTTGCGTTGCTATCTTTTAAGGATAGTATTGATCAGGAAGACAAAAATGTTGTTGAAACAAAATTAAATCTCGACAGTGAACCATTCAAACTCGAAATTGATCTCAAATCTGTCGGAACGAAGTTGGAAGTTGTTGACGGAAAAGTCTGCCTTGATACTGAAGGAATGGATGCTCAAAAGATGCATGATACAATAGCATTTTTGGAGCAACATGGTCTGGTCTATAATGATGAAAATTTAGAAATTAAGAATGCTGATGAACAAACACAAGCTTGTTTTGATGAAGCGCAAGAAATGTTTGAGGAAGGTGCTGATAAAGAAGAATCAGTAGAAGGATTATCCGAAGATAGCCCTCATAAAGTTGACGATAATGATGATGGTATACCTTCTGAAGATATTGAGCAACTAAGGCAAAGTGCTAATAGCAATAGTGTTGGCTTTCAAGGGTTTGCAACCAATGATGGTTTTTCCGATAATAAAAGCAAGAGTGATACTGCACCCAAAAATGTTCTTAAAGCCGCAAATAAGTCGGTAGAAGGATGGTGCGATAGAAACAAGCGTAGAAGGTATAGCTGGTTTAAGGGAAGTACCGTGCTAGGCGGATGGGATACTTATACTATCTATCCGGGTGAAGATCGCAATCAAAATATTAAACCGGTTACCAGAGACAAACATGGTAAAATTAGGGTAAATTATGAGTTCAAAGTTTATACCCGCATGCGCAATGGAAAGTTGGAAGTTTGTTATACTTGCCCTCCCGGAAAGAATCTGACCGATGACCAGGCTGATTTGATTGCAGGTATATTTGAAGATGCAGGAATTAAGTATGTTGATTTTAAGGCAATGACTAATCCTAACCAGGCGGTTATGCGCACAGCATGTGCTAAAAAGTTACTTGTGCCCACAAATCATAAACTTGATCAAGAACGTTTTGATAAGATGGTTAATGCCGCAGGTGGTAAAAACGATCCTAATGGTCCTAAACTGTATGCTTATAAAAAAGATTTGGCCTTACAGATGGCTAATTATTTGCAGACAGAAAAGGGGATTGATTGGCGCAATCCTGCAAATAAGAATAATCCTTCTTGCCGTCGTATAAGATGGGCAATAGGAGCTTATGAGTTGCATCCATTCCGTGATTTATGGGAAGACTTTGGATTGCGTAGTGCATATGAAAAACGCTTGGCTGCCGGTTCTCCGAGTGACCCACAATGCACCGATCTTGAAAACGGAGCAGTAAAAGTAATCGGTGCTAAAATGGCAGTAAATTCGCTGTTTGAAATGTTTAGCAATAATGCTTCTAAGGATGTAAAGCACTTGTTAAGCGCTGGTTGTAAAGAATTAACCAAGGAAGAAAAAGCTGCATTACGAGTTTTTGCAAATGACACCGGATTGAAGTTAGATACAAAAGTACGTGATATGCCCCCTGCATCTTTGTTGACCATATATGATGCTATGTGCAAAACACAAGAATCTGTGGTAACGCAAGATCTTGAAGAAGAATATCTGAATATTGCTCGTCGTAATCATGAGAACGGGTCAAAAGATGATCCTGAAGCCGGAGCAATCAGTGCTATGTTCTCTCGAGCTAATACCATGATTACCGGCTTGAACGATCAGTTAGTTGACTATAACTTGCCGCAGATTTTTCTCGCAAGAAAAGATACTCCAAAATACGACTTTGCAGCAGCAAAAGAAGAGGCTGAACGGAGGGGATATCGTTATAAAACCGGGAAAGGACGCGGTGGTTCTAAAACTAATCCTAGTTACCTTGGTACAAATAAAGGAAAAACGTATTAAATTTTATAGGAGATTGAAACATATTAGCAACAAAAAGCCACTCGAAATCGGGTGGCTTTTATTGTGATAATTTTGTTGACAAAATTTTCTTCTAATAGTATGATTGTTGTGATAATTGATTATTGTTGACATTTTATTTTTATAAGAATGAAAAAATTATTATTGATTCTGGCTGTTACCATTATGGCGATATTGGTCACGGCATGTGTTGATGGAAGCACAAATACTGCACCTACGGAGCAACAATCTCCAACTGATGAGGGGGCGTCTGTGACCAAGAAAAATTGCATTAAGCGGGTTGGACGATATGTGAATACCTATAAAGATGTTTACAGTACTACCGTTGTCCTGTTGGACAATGATAGTGTACTTGAATGGATAGACCGTGATTATGATAAATCATTCACGCTATTGCAACCGGGGGATACTCTTATCTACAAAATGGAGCGTGATAAATATGGAGAAATTTCGCCTATTCCCATACATGTCATTTATACGCAGTAAATATCATTCAGGCCTGCCGTTTGGCAGGCCTGAATGATTCTGACAATTTATAAACCGACAATGCGGGCAAGTGCTTCTTCTACTTTTGCTTTGTTTTCCATGGCTTCAGCTTGGCGGCGACGTTCTTCTTCAACCACCGCAGCCGGAGCTTTGTCAACAAATGAGGGATTGCTCAGCTTGCGGGCATAGCCTTCAAGATTTTTGTTCAAGCCATCAAGTTCTTTTTGCAGACGTTCACGTTCAGCAGCAAAATCAACAACCCCTTTAAGCGGAATTAAAATTGAACTTTCTCTGCAGACGGTTTGAACCATATCAGGGGTAACTTCGCCACTATAAACCTCTGCTTTTTCAAGGCGGGCAAGTGAGCAAATAATGTCATTAAATTGTTGCAAATTTGCAACTGATTGGTTATTGCAACCTTTAAGGTAAGCTGTCAATTTGGCTCCGGCCGGCAAATTCATCTCAGCTCTTAATGAACGAATGACCGTAATCAGCTCAATTGCCCAGTCAATACTCATAACATCATCGGCATTGATTTTTTCAATCTCAGGCCATTGGGCAGTAATGATATCCTGATCGTTTGAGTGTGAATTGTTCCACAGTTCAGCTGTAACGAAGGGCATAAATGGATGCAACATTATTAAAATGCGTTCCAAAACCCAAGCAAATGTTGCTCTGGTTTCATTTTTAAGAGCCTCTTCCGAACCGTAAAAAATAGGTTTGGTCATCTCAATATACCAATCGCAGAATGATCCCCAAACAAACTGGTAAACTCCGTTTGCCGAATCGGAAAAGCGAAAATTATTTAAATCTTCAGTAAGCTCATTTGAAGTTTGCTTGACTTTGGCAATTACCCATTTGTTAACCGGATGTTTGACCGAATTGATATCAAAAGTGTCGGGAAGAACGCATTCATTCATCTCACCAAAACGAGCAGAATTCCACAACTTGGTTGCAAAATTACGATAACCTTGGATACGAGATTCAGATATATTAATGTCGCGGCCTTGAGTTTCCATCGCTGCCATAAAGAAGCGCAGGGCATCAGCTCCGTATTTTTCAATAAGTTCCATCGGGTCAACAGTGTTGCCTTTGGATTTTGACATTTTACGTCCCTGCTCGTCCCTAACAAGTCCGTGAATGTAACATTTTTTGAACGGAACTTTTTTCATGACGTACATGCTCATCATCATCATACGGGCGACCCAGAAAAAGATGATATCAAAAGCCGTTATGAGTAAAGATGTCGGATAAAAAGTATCAAGATATTCAGTTTTGTCAGGCCAGCCTAAAGTTGAAAATGCCCATAGTCCTGATGAAAACCATGTATCTAAAACGTCGGTTTCACGACGTAATTCAACATGTTTGCCATAATGTTTATCGGCAACAGCTTGAGCTTCTTCTTCATTTTCCTCGCAGAAGATAGTTTCATCCGGACCGTACCAAATCGGCATTTGGTGTCCCCACCACAATTGGCGCGAAATACACCAAGGCTGAATGTTACGCATCCACTCAAAATAAGTCTTTTCATAACTCTTGGGAACAAATTCCATATCGCCTTTTTCAACTACTCGCATGGCTTCAACCGCTAATTTCGGGGCATCGACAAACCACTGATCGGTCATTAAAGGTTCAATAACTACATTAGAACGATCGCCATATGGAATAACCATCGGGTGATCTTCTATCTTATCCATAAGCCCCATGCTATCCAAAGTTTCGATAGTCTTTTTGCGGGCAGACTGAGTATCCATGCCTTCAAAAGGAGTATTTTCGTTAAGAGTGGCATCGGGGTTTAAGATATTGACCAACGGCAGATTGTGACGTTTGCCGACTTCAAAGTCATTAAAATCGTGTGCCGGAGTAATTTTTACCGCGCCAGTTCCTTTGGTAGGATCGGCATGTTCGTCAGCAATAATCGGAATGGCTTTGTTAATAATCGGGATAATGCATTCTTTGCCGATGAGGTGTTTTAATTTTTCATTGTCTTTAGATATGGCGACGGCCGTATCACCAAACATGGTTTCCGGTCTGGTAGTGGCAATGTGAACGTATTCGCCCTTCTCGCCTTTAATCGGATATTTGTAGTAATACATCTTGCCGACAGTTTCTTTTTGGACAACTTCCAAATCAGAAACGGCTGTCATAAATTTTGAGTCCCAATTTACGAGTTTTTTAGCTTTGTAAATCAAGCCATCTTTATAGAGGCTGACAAAAACTTTATGTACAGCGCGGGACAGGCCTTCGTCCATAGTAAAACGAGCACGAGACCAATCGCAGGAGGCCCCTAAACGACGCAATTGATTGCAAATTGTGCCACCGGATTTTTCTTTCCACTGCCAAACAGTTTCAATAAATTTTTTGCGTCCTAAGTCATGGCGTGTAATGCCTTGAGCTGCAAGATTACGCTCCACAACCATTTGGGTAGCAATACCGGCGTGGTCCATGCCCGGCTGCCAAAGAACATTTTTGCCTTGCATACGATTATAACGGATCAAAATATCCTGCAAAGTATCATTAAGAGCGTGTCCCATGTGCAGAACACCGGTAACATTAGGAGGTGGAATAACAACAGCAAAGGCTTCTTTGTTTTTGTTCATATTGGGTTTGAATGCACCTTTGGCTTCCCATGCGGCATATATTTTTTCTTCAAAATTTTTAGGGTCGTAAGTTTTTTCTAACATTAGTTTTTTCCTGTTTTTATATTAAATTTTTCAACAATCCGCTACAATATAAATGTGCAGAACTCAAAGAACAAAAGGCCGAAACTAAAAGGTTTAGCGTATGCCGGCCTTTGCCATCACTCGTTCGATTTCCTTTTGAATCACCTGCGGTAATTTTTCCTGCAACCATTGCTGTAAAACCGGAACTACTTCATTAAGTACTGCCGCTTCTGCAATGTTGCGTACTGATGAATCTGTTTGAGGATTTTGCTCACGACGTTTAGCAAAAATAGTTGCGAAATCATTCAAAATATCAGAGGAAACATTATGATTAATCGTAGTTGTAAGATTAGTGGTCTTGAGGGGAATTGTCGGAGAAGCAACAACCGGTTTAGAAACCTGATGTTGATTGAATGGGTTTTGTGGACGCGGCTTATCCATAAGATGACGAATATTGTTGCATATATTAGCAATTTCTTCTTCCGTAGGATCAGATATTTTTTCTTTTTTAACTGTCATATCAGGCTGTATTGCAACAAACGGAATTTCCGAATGATTGCTATGTTGCTCCTGATGCAAAACAACCTTATCTGAGTTAGAATCGGCATTATCACTAAGAATATTGCGAATTGACGCTAATATCTCATCCATTGATAGCTCTTGTGTTTCCTGATCAGCCATGTCTTTTCCTTGTACTTTTTAATCAATCGATGTTGACAACCACTTGTCGCGAGTTTCTTTGTAATAAACTTTTGGATTGTATATATCGACATCAAGTTTTAAGTTTTTAGCGGTCAACTTACCCATAGCTTGCATGACCTGCATTGCAGACAAATAATATTCACGACGAGCTTTGACAACTTCAACTTGAGAATTGAGCAATGTTTGGTATGCATCTAAAACATCTAAAACTGTTCGATTGCCCAAAACCTCTTCTTTCTTTACACCTTCAAGCGCAATTTTATTGGCCTCAACACGGTCAACTAAAGCCTTAATTTGTGCATCATATGCAACCATTGACTCCCAACTGCCGGTTATAGATGATACGGCAGCACGCTTAGCACTTGATACTTGTTCCTGAGCCTGCCATTTAGCATATTTGCTTTGACGAATACGAGCACGATTTTCACCAGCATCATATAATGGAATAGAAGCATTTACACCCCATGTAATGTCATCTACAGTAGTATTTGGGTCTCCGTGGTGCTTTGAATTTGCTTTTGATTTGGTTGCACTACCAGTAGCGGCAATTTGTGGGGCAAGAGCGCCATAGTTAGCCTTTATGGCGTATTCGCGAGCTTCAAGAGCTTCTTTGGCCTGCAAAATGCCAAAATTGTTATCCATAGTATAACTTAGTGCGCGATCAAATGTTGCTGGCAAGAAAGTATGAATATTGCTTGGCTCACTCAATTTACCGGGATCTTTGCCGATTACCTGTTTATAAACAGCCTTTGAAACTTCAAGCGTACCTTCAGCACTTATGCGGCTAGCAATGGCTTGAGAGTAGCTAGATTTGGCTTGAGCAACATCAGTTCGTGTAAGTTCTCCGACATTGAAACGTTCTTGTGTTTCATCAAGTTGTTTTTTAAGTAATTTTTCATTGTTTTTTTGTAGGTCGACAATAGCTTCATCTCGAACAACATTAAGATAAGCCTCAGATGCACTTAAAAATATGGCTTGTTCATAATTGGCCAAGTTGTATTGTTCTGCTCGAACGTTTTTGTCAGCTGATTTCACGGAATTAACTGTTGAAAATCCAGAAAACAGAGGCTGACTAACTGTAGCTCCGAGAGCCTGTGATGTTCTGCCATCTTCCGAAGGATTACGATGGTTATCTGTATTGGAATCGCTATATTGTCCAGTTAAGGCAATGTTAGGACGATATCCTGACTTGGCGATTGCCACATTTTCATCAACAGAACGCAGATAAGCACGCTGTGCCTGCAAATCAGGATTACTACGATAGGCTTCTGCTAGAGCCTCAAAAACGGTTTCTGCCCTGGCTGTTGAACATGCCAAAACTCCCATGGCAACAATCGGGAGTATGTATTTTCGCATATATTCACCTCTTATAAATGATACTTGCGCAATTATATTACTTTTTTAAATGATTGCAATTACAAAATTGCAATCTCGTTAACGATATTTCAAACAATTTTTATGTAGAATGCGGACAATTGATGAAGATTTGTGAGGAAAAAATGGCAAAACACAGTTCTATGATCTTGAATGAAATTGATAAAGCGCGTCTTAAATTATCTATTGAACACTATATCAACTATTTCATCGGCAAACGAGTTTGTGAAATCACAAAAGAAGAAGCCTTAAAAGCTATTTCTCTTGCAGTACGTGAATTTGCCATGGATCAGATGTATAAAACTATCGCTCGATACAATCATAGCAATGCCAAACGAATCTATTATTTGTCGGTTGAATATTTAATCGGTCGTTCACTTGAAAATAATTTGCATAACTTGGGGTTGTTTGATGCATTGAACAGCATAAAGATTGAAGGCTGGCCGTGGAAAAATATGGAAGAGATTTTTGATACGGAATATGATCCGGCGTTGGGCAACGGCGGATTAGGTAGATTGGCTGCTTGTTATTTGGATTCAATGGCTTCCCTCGGAATCCCCGGTTTTGGTTATGGAATTAACTATGAGTACGGGTTGTTTAAGCAAAAGTTTGAGAATGGATATCAAATTGAGCATGCTGATAGTTGGGATGGTGAAAATTCTCCCTGGCAATTTGCCAGATATGACCGCAAAGTAACAATTCCTCTGTATGGCGAGGTAGAAACCACAATAAATAAAGTAACTGGTGAGCCAATGTTTATTTGGAAAAATACTCGTCCAATTTATGGTATTCCATTTGATTTTCCAATTGTTGGTTATGGTGGAAAGTCGGTAAATTATTTACGATTGTTTTCAGCTGAGGGCGATGAACAGTTGGATATAAATATCTTTAACAAAGGCGGTTATATTGATGCACTACGTGATAAAATTGAAAGTGAAACAGTGTCTAAAGTACTTTATCCGTCAGATGCCGTAGAATCGGGTAAGGAATTACGCCTTAAACAGCAATATTTCTTTGTATCATGTGCTGTTCAAGATATAATTCGCAGATTTTTGGAAAAAAGTAATGATTTTCATAAGATGCCAGAATATATATGTATCCAGCTTAATGATACTCATCCGGCTTTAGGAATTCCCGAAATGATGCATCAGCTTATTGATGTGTACGGTCAATCATGGGATAATGCTTGGGAAATCACAACGCAAATATTCGCTTATACCAACCACACTCTGTTACCAGAAGCTCTGGAAACTTGGAATGCAAATATGTTAGGAAAAATGTTACCACGCCATTTGCAGATTATTTATGAAATTAATCGACGTTTTATGGAGTTTGCGCGTTCAAAGTTTGGAGAAAATTCATATAAACTGGAAAGAGTGTCAATTGTGCATGGTGAAGGTGAAAATCAAATTATTCGCATGGCCAATCTGTCGATTGTCGGTTCTTTTAAGATTAACGGTGTGGCAAAATTACATTCCGAATTATTAAAAACTCGTTTAGTTCCGGAATTTTACGAATTGTGGCCGAATAAATTTTTAAATGTTACCAACGGAATTACTCCTCGCCGCTGGTTATACCATGCAAATACCGAGTTGTCTGATTTGATCACATCACATATCGGCGAAAGTTGGATTACAAAATTGGATTTGTTGCAAGAATTGGAAGATTTTGCAGACAACGCATCATTTGTTAAAGAATTTATGGCGATTAAGCAACGTAATAAAGAAAAATTGGCAAGTAAAATCTTGAAATCAACCGGTATTGTGGTTAATCCCAAAAGTATATTCATTATACAGGCCAAGCGTATACATGAGTACAAACGCCAACTAATGACTATTTTGCAAGTTATCGGAGATTATTTGGCAATTATAAATGACAATATTTATCCGGCAACACCTAAAACCTATATTTTTGCGGGTAAAGCGGCTCCATCTTATAATTTTGCCAAAATGATTATCAAGCTGATTAACAATGTAGCTGATGTCATTAATCATGATTCCCGTGTTAATGACATGATTAAAGTAGTTTTTGTTCCGGATTATAAAGTATCATTGGCCGAATTATTGATTCCTGCCGCGGATATCAGTATTCAAAATTCAACTGCCGGATTTGAAGCATCTGGAACCGGTAATATGAAATTTGCTTTGAACGGCGCCTTAACCGTTGGAACTTATGATGGTGCAAATATCGAAATAAGAGAAGCTGTCGGTGAAGATAACTTTTATTTGTTCGGTTTGAAAGATGAAGAAATTGTCAGTATGCGCAGGACAAATTCTTATCATCCGCATGATATTTATGAACAATCAGAATATGTAAAAAGGATTATGAATACCCTGAATTCAAATATGTTTTGCGAAAAAGATTATGTTCTGTTGTTCAAAATGATTTTTGAAGAATTGCAAGCACGAGATTACTTTATGGTTTTAGCTGATTTGGAAGAGTTTAATGAAATTATGCATGAAGCCGAAAAAGATTATCGCAACAAAAAGAAGTGGGCACAAAAAGCCATTTTAAATGTTGCAAGAATAGGAAGATTTTCGAGCGACCGATCTGTAATGGACTACGCAAAGAAAATATGGCACGTTAAACCTGTAAATTCTGATTAATTAATTCTTAAACAAGTTGTGATATCTTGCCTGCATATGTAAAAAATTGCGGAGATATTAACAATGAAACTATCTGGAATTGCAACAGTTCTTATGTCGGGAACGTTTTTGACAACATCAGCTAATGCGCTTGATATTACAGCTGATCAATTAAACAGCTTAACCGGTCCCAACATCAGTTGGTCGGATTCTACCGGAACAGCCGTGCAGATCGGTGATCAAACATTCTATTATACATACACAGCACCGGCCGGATATGAAGAAACAACAGAGCATTATACAGATACAAGTGTTACGGGTAAACTGTTTACCGGTGAATATCATACAGAGAATACAAATCCACTTGTTAGGATAAGTTCTCCCGGATTCACAATTACGTCTGATTTTGTAAACAATGCAACAGATTCAGATTCTGGTACGGCTTATAGTGCAGCTATATATATTACAGGAAACAATATAACCGTTGATAGTATAAGTGGAAATTTTGTTAATAACAGCGTTAAAGGACCTGCTGCTGTAGGTGGTGCAATATATACTTCTCCCAGTGTTGTTATTGATGTTATAGAAGGTAATTTTATTAACAACTCTACCGATGCGACAGGAGCATCCGAAGTTCAAATAACTCACGGTGGAGCAATCGATCTTCATGGTGGTGCTAATACTATCAGAGCTAATTTTATAGGAAACCATGCCAAATCTAATGTAGCCAATGCAATAGGCGGTGCTATTGCAAATAATACGGTAAGCTCATCATATACCGGTCCTGATAAAATTCAGTTGATAGAGAACAGTAATTTTATCGGTAATGTAGTAGAATCTGTTTCCGGAGTCGCAATGGGAGGCGGTATTTACAGTAACCAAGGAATTGGCAATATTGTAAATTCTAATTTTCTTTATAACAAAGCTATCGGTAATGATGATTCTCACGGTGGGGCAATTTATTCAACCAGAAATCTACAAATTACGGCAGATAAAGGCACATCATTATTTGAAGGCAATACGGTAAATGGTGAATCAAATGCTATTTACATGGCAGGTTCTGGCACAGATATTGATCTAAACCTGACCGGTACGGACAACGGTATTCTTACGATTAATGATGGTATTGATGGTGAGAACTATAATATCAATATTTTGGGTGCAAACGATGGCGAAGTTGTTCTTAACAATAAGGTTGAGCACTTTAACAATTTAAGCATCGGTGAAGAAGCAAATATGCATATGGGCTTGAATGCAGATATCAGTGGTCAGAGCATGGTGTTTGCCGGTACTGGCGGATCTAAACCGAAAATTACGATCGATATAGAAGTTGATAAAGACAATCAAACAACTAAATCCGGTATGATAACTTTGGACGGAGAAGTCAGTGGTGATTACAATGTAATTGTTAATTCGCTTAATGCAGATGGGTATACCGGAGCTTATACGGCGTTCTTGACCGCATTGAACGATACTGACAGTTCCGATGAGAACTTTCATGTAAGTCGTGTAATCGGAAACCCGTACATGTGGGAAGCCTTGTTAAATTATCAGGGAGAAACCGAGGGGTCAACTTGGTATTTGGCATTAAATGGAAATGTTGATCCAGATCCAGATCCAGATCCAGATCCGGATCCTGATCCGGAGCCACGTCCTGATGTAACACCGGAAGTTATTGCCGGGGTAGGATTGCATGAAGCAGCAATTGAACAAACACGCAGTGTTGCCCACAATGTAAAAGGCAAGGTTGCGGCCGGACGTGAATATTGCCCGGGTTGCGGATCTTATGACTATGGATGGGACGGCAACAAGTTGCGCAACCTGTGGGTATTGGCGCAAGGCGAGAATGCCAATATAGAAAAGCCGGTAGACATGGAAGCCAAGATTTGGGGTGTTGAAGCCGGATTTGATTTCCAGAATGATATTCATAATACCTTGGGTGTATTTGTATCATATCGTGACGGTGAATACGATTTGTCGGGCAAGGGATCAAAATTGCACTCACCGATCGGCTCAAGTATAGATAACGACAGTTATTTTGCATGATTATACTATCGTTATGACAAGAACATTAATTGTTTGTTTGCGACTGTTTACGGATGCATCCAAAAAGCAGAAGTTAAG
>JAEEGL013489758.1_pt1 | contig 76219 bp, 71 predicted proteins | sample 9134231 | NCBI WGS metagenome assembly JAEEGL01 (sample SAMN16246548, study PRJNA631951) | gut metagenome | biome: gut microbiome; feature: rumen; material: fiber-attached | host: Bos | place: Iran: Karaj | collected 2018-10 | reverse complement strand
TTGTGGGGACAGTGTCCCTTGAGCGGGAGTCTGAGGGCAGAGCCCTCAGAGCATCTCCCAATCATCCCGATAAGCTACGGTTTACCGGAGACATACCGAGCAGGAAAGCGGAAAACAAAAAGAGCCGTGCGGACTGAACACGGCTCCGGTTTTGTTATTCTGCAAAGGTGACAAAGCAGGGCTTCATGCTGTGATAGTAGAGCTTTGCGTTGTCATTGTCGAAATGCTGCTGGAGTGCATTATGGAATTCGGTCTTGCTGTGGCTGTCCTGCAAGCAATGCAGAATCTCGGCTGCCACATCGGCATTGACCGTCGGATGCACGAGCGAAAGCACCATTTCAAGATCAACAGGTATCCGCTCCTCCTTCGGCAGTGCAGCGGGTGCACTCTGGGCGGGCTGCACCTGAATGACGGTCGCCTTTTTACGCAGGCTGACGGAGGCGCGCTTGCCCTTTTTGGCATCCTGCACGCGGACGTCCTTCACCTTTTTGGCGACAGGCTGGAGCTTAGCGGTTTTCTTTGCAGCTTTGCGGACATCCTGCATCAGCTGCACCGGCTGTTCCGGCTGTTTTTTTGCGGGCTGCTTTTTGCTGCCGAGTGCCGCCTTCATAGAAGGTCTGAGATGCACCTTGACGCCGAAATACTGCTGGCAGAATGTAATTGCGGACTGATAGCCGGAATCGCGGCTGATGATGTAATATTCATCCGCCTTCTCCTTGGCAATCAGGTAACCGAGAAAGGTCACGAGCTGAAAATCCAGCGCGTTCTTTCCGGTCTGCTCGAGACAGACGCGCTCCGGCAGGATCTCCGCGTCCATCATTTCGTCCATGATCTCGAACGAAAGGGTGTTTGCTGCATGGCTGTAGAACAGGATGATCCTGTCCTCGGCAGTTGCCTGACCGATGCCGTGCAGCCCTGCCGAATTGACATTTTCATAATCAATGAGAAATAATCGCATGATGTTGATGAATGCCGGCTAAGCGGCGTTCATTCCTCCTTATCGAAATGAGGAGCCTCCATTTGTTCCATTGTAAAGAGCCGCTTGATCTCATCATCGTTATAAGGCGCATCATCGCTGACCCAGAAGGTAATTGCGCGGTTGCATATCCCGATTTCCGTATCGCAGGATGCACCGCCGTATTCGCCGTCCAGTGTCCACGGAATCTCCTCATTGGAGATAAACCGAAGCTGACCTGCACGGAAATACAAAACATATTCCTGATCAATGTCCATGTTGATGTCAAGCAGCTGCGTCAGAATCTTATTGAGCTGAATGACATTCGGCGGCTTGCGGATGAGCATAACCTCAAAGGAGCCGTCATCGAGACGGAAGTTATTGAGCTTGAGCATGCCGCCGACCGAGGCGGTATTGCTGACCATGCCGTAGAGGAAATCGTCCTCAATGACCTTGCCGTCATATTCGATTTTCATATGGAGCGGGCGGATGCTTGGGAGCAGCGTGAGACCGTGCAGCAGATACGCCATATGCCCGATGACGTTTTTGATATTCTGCGGCGTTTCGTAGACGGCCTCGGTAAATGCGCCGAACGCGGCGACATAAAGGAAATTCCTCCCGTTAAAAGTACCGATATCACAGCAGAAAGAGTGTCCGTTGATGATCTGATTGACAGCCTCCTCAACATCCGAAGACATTTTCAGGGAACGGCCGAAATCATTGGTCGAACCGCAGGGGATATAGCCGAGCGGAAGCGGTTTCTGGCTGTGCATCAGTCCCTGCACAACCTCATTGAGCGTACCGTCTCCGCCGGAGCAGACGAGCAGATCATAGAGACCGGTCAGACAGGCATATTCGGCTGCGGCAGTCGCATCCTTTCTGCCCTGTGTCGTCCGGACGGTCACTTCAAAACCGGCTGCGGTAAATTGATCGACCACAGCCGCGAGCTTTCCGCGCATGATACTTTTGCCGGATTGCAGATTTGTAATAAAATAGAGCTTCTTCATTATCTCAATTCCTTTATGCAGTTTCAGGACAGATATGCATGAAAATACTGCACATGCATACATATTGCATCCAAAAAGAGGCATCCTGTAGCTGTAAGCTGCCGATCACACAGCTTACAGTAGCATTATAGCAAATTTGCATGAAAAAAGCAAGTCTTTTTTGTGAAAACACAAAAATTTCAGAAATTTTCAAAATACCCCTTTACAAATCGGGAAGACTATGCTATAATATATGAGTCGTCAGAAAACAGACGAATAAACTGGGGTGTCGCCAAGCGGTAAGGCAGCGGACTCTGACTCCGTTATTTCGAGGGTTCAAATCCTTCCACCCCAATCCAAACGCCTGACAGGAAACTGTCAGGCGTTTTATTTTTCACACAAAAGCTGTATCACAGAATCAAGAAAACGATTCCGAGGTCCTGATGCATGGAAACGAAAGAAGACAAACGCATCTACACCCTGCGCGACGAAGCACCGGTCAGGGCAGTGGTGAAAATGAGCGTGCCGCTGATTATCGGCATGTTCATTATGGTGCTCTATAATCTGGTCGATACGTATTTTATCGGGCTGACCGGCGATGACTATCAGCTTGCGGCGGTCAATCTCGCCTATCCTGTCATGATGGTAACAGTTGCGATCTCGAATATCATCGGTACGGGCGCATCCTCCTTCATTGCGCGCTGTCTCGGCGCCGGAGAACATGACAAAGCTGCGCATACGCTGACCGCCGCCTTCACACTGACACTCATCAACAGCGTACTGGTCATGCGCATCGGCTTATGGTTTCTGCCGCAGCTTGTGCAGTTACTCGGCGCAAAGGACAATACATTCGGTTTTACACAGCAATATGTGCAGATTATTCTGTACGGCAGCTTCTTCACCATGGGCAGCTATACAACCGGTGCGCTGCTGCGCAGCGAAGGCTCCGTCCGCTATTCCATGACCGGCATGATCGTCGGCACGATTCTGAATATCCTGCTCGACCCGCTGTTTATTTTCACGCTGCATATGCAGGTACGCGGTGCCGCGCTCGCAACCGTTCTGAGCAACGGCGCAGGCTTCGGCGTTTCACTTCTCTATTATGCGCGCCGCAAAACGATTCTGCGCCCGTCGGTCAGAATGGTACTCCCGACCGCCGAGATTCTATGCGAAATCTACTGGGTCGGCATACCGGCATCTCTGGAAACGCTCCTGACCTCCGCCGCATATACGGTCAATAATAACCTCGCAGTCTCCTACAGTGAACTGACCGTCACCGCAATGGGCATTGCACAGAAGGTGCTGTCTCTCGGCAACTATGTCTATCAGGGCTTTGCTTCGGGCACACAGCCGATTATGGGCTATAATTACGGCGCACGCAATGCCGAACGCATGCGCAGCATCCTGAAAGCAGGCGTACAGACCGTCACCGGCACGGAGCTCGTCCTGATGCTCCTCTACGGCATGCTCGCGCCGCAGCTGATCGGCATTTTCACGGATACGCAGGAGGTCATCGGCATCGGTGCCCATGCGCTGCGGCATCTGATGTGCATTCTGCCGTTTGTCGGAACGGTCTCAATGTGCCGCATGTCATTTCAGGCAATGGGCAAGCCGCAGTATGCCTTCGGAATCACGCTGGTCCGCCAGCTGATTCTGTATATTCCGCTGCTGCTTCTGCTGAACCGCTGCTTCGGATTCAGCGGAATGCTCTGGGCGCAGCCAATCACCGAAGCGGTCATGATGACAGTGTCGCTGCTGCTGCTGACCGGCTTCATCCGCCGCATCACCGGCTCACCAAATGAAAAGGAACAGATCATCCCATGAAACAAACCGCTACAAAAAAGCAGCGCATACTTCTGATTTGCGGACTGATTGCAATCTTCACAGGCGTCAGTATCCTCGGCTTCTTCGGCGTCCGCAAAATCTGCCGCATGATCAGAAAGCAGAAGCTGCTGAAAGAAAACATCATCCTCGAAATCCCCGATCTGCATATCAAGGCTCCGGTGCTCGAGGGCACGGAGAATGAGATTCTCGCAAAGGCAGTCGGACATTTTCCGGAGACCGGCGCACCCGGCAGCGGCAATTACTGCATCGCCGGACACAGCAGCCCGATCTACAAGGAATATTTCAACAATCTCAAAAATGCGCAGAACGGCATGGAGCTGCATCTCTATGATATGACGCGCACCTGCTATACGTACAAAATCAGCGATTCGTTCATCGTTGAGCCGAACGAGGTCTGGATTCTTGATCCGACCGGCGATGACCGCGTCACGCTGGTCACCTGCACCGATGACGGTTCGCAGCGCCTCTGCATCACCGCGCTGCTTTCAAAGGATTCACAGAGCGAATAAAAAACGCCCGACCGTTCCCATAACATCGCAGCAGAAACACAAATTCCCGAAGCGATTTCATATCACTTCGGGGATTTTCATATGCTTCCGGTTTCAGATATAAAAGCCGTATTTGCTGCAAAAATCCGGTGTGTATCCGAAATTCTTTCCGTACAGTGCCGAGAGCAGATGTCCCTCATGCGACACATCAAAATGCAGACGGCAGGCAGCAAGCAGCTGATGCGCTTCGCCGTATTTCTGATTGACGCGGCGGTCGCCGTAGCGGTTGTCTCCCAGTACCGGACAGCCGAGCGCCGCCATTTGCGCACGAATCTGATGCGTCCTGCCGGTATGCAGCGTGACAAGCAGCAGTGCAAGATCGTCATGCTTTTGCAGCATATCGTATTCGGTGCAGATTTCACGGAAGCCCTCTCGCGGCATCTCTGCGATCTCTGCCATTTTGCCCTCCTCACGCCGGTGATAGGCATAAACGGTATCATGCTGCTTCGGCGGAATACCGGCAGTGATACAGAAATACTGCTTCACAACGTGATTCTCGCGTATCATCTCATTGACACAGCGCAGTGCGGCAGCGGTTTTCGCACCGATCACAAAGCCCTCGGTATTGCGGTCAAGCCGGTTGCAGAGCGCCGGTGTAAAGCTCTGTTCCTGCGTCGGGTCATAGGCGCCGCTTCCCGCAAGATACTGCAAAAAGCGCCCCTGCAAGGTATCGCTGCTGCCCTTGTCGTCCGCATGCACCGGCAGATTGACCGGCTTCTTCATCAGCAGGATATTTGCATCCTCATAGATGATCTCCGGCTTCGGCAGATGCGTTTCCGAGGCTGTTTTCTTCGCAGATACGAAGAATTCATCCGGCAGATAGACCTGTACGGTATCCCCTTCCGCGAGAAATGTCTCCGCCGGAATGCGCTTGCCGTTGCATTTGACATCCTTCTTGCGGAACGTCTTGTAGAGCAGCGATTTCGGCAGCTTCGGGCAGGCTTTCAGCAGGAATTTATCCGCGCGCTGTCCGGCGTCATTCGCCCCGATTGTAAATGTATGCATATATACCCCGTTTCTTTCCGGTAGCAGCGGAATCTGCGCTAGAAGGCGGCATCGTTCTGCCCGTCAGATGCATGATTCATCCGGTAGATTTCCTGCGCCTGTTCCAGCACCGCATCATAATCATAGCCTTCTTCATCGTGAAACGAAAAGACCGCAAGCGGCTCCGTCCCGAGCTGCACCTCCGGCGGAATGCTGCCCCAGTTCTTCCTGCGCCAGAATTCGGTTTTCGGCAGACTGCTGTCCTCTGCGGATACGGTATCCAGTGCGAGGGTCAGCGCATCCGGAATATCCTCATAGTCTTCGACTGCAATCACCCAGCGGCAATATGGATAGTTGTCATAGTATGCCGTCTCCACACCGAGCGTTGTCTGATAGCTTACCGCAAAATCCGATTGCGCCAGCAGTCTCTGGACTGCCGGTGTCAGCTCCTGCTGCCGCACAATATAATCATCGTAGGTTCGCTGACGCGGCACGCCTTCGCCTCTGTCGTCGCCGCGCGCTACGTGACAGATCAATCCGCTTTCGCTGCGCAGCGTATACAGATTGAAATAATAAAGGGAGCTGATATGCTTTTTGGATATCGGCACAAACTTTTCCCCGTAAATCTGTTCCATGACCTTGTGCGGTGCGTAGTTCGGATAATTGAATATGATAATCAGAATGACAAGTATGCCGAGAAACGATGCAAAACTGGAAACCACGACAGCAGCAATGATCAGCAATTTCTTTTCAGACATAAAATCCCCCCTGATTTCTGTGATATTATTATAGCACAGAAATCAGGGGGATGCAAGTCTGATTCAGCGCAAAACTCAGATATCATTCCGGATAATATCCGCATATGTCTCGCGCTTGATAACCGTCCGCGCTGCACCGTTTCTGACCATGAGCATTTCCGGACGCGGATTGCGGTTATAGATCATCGCCATGGAATAGTTATATGCACCGGTCGCAAGGACGGCAAGCGTATCGCCCTCCTCTGCGGCTTGCAGCGGCATGTCCTCACCGATGAGGTCACCGCTCTCGCAGCACTTTCCGCCGATTGTGACCTGCTCATCACGCGGCTGATCCGCCTTGTTTGCGATCATTGCCTCATAGCGGGAATGATAGAGCGCATAGCGCGGATTATCGCACATACCGCCGTCTACGAGCACGTAGGTGCGGATATCCGGAATTGTCTTCTTCGCCATGACGGTATAGAGCGTCACGCCTGCGCCGCCGACGATTGAGCGACCCGGCTCAAAGAGCAGGAACGGCTGCGGATAATCGAGCTCTGCACAGCTTACCTTAATCGCTGCAAGCATCACACGGACGATTTCGCTGAACGACTTGGGGTCATCCTCCTCGGTATAGCGGATGCCGGGACCGCCGCCGAGATTGAACTCCGGCAGCGTGACATGCAGCTCATTCCGCATCTCTGCCATGAAACGAAGCATGACGCGCGCCGCCTCGGCAAAAGGCTCGGTATCAAGAATCTGCGAGCCGATATGACAGTGCAGACCGACGAGCTTCAGATTCGGACAGAGGCTTGCCGCAAGAACAGCCTGCTTTGCCTCACCGGTCTCAAGCGCAAAGCCGAACTTGCTGTCAATCTGACCCGTCTTGACGAAATCATGCGTATGTGCGTCGATTCCCGGCTTGATGCGCAGCATGACGCTGACGGTTTTGCCCGCTTCACCGGCGATCTGATCGAGCCGCTTGAGCTCCGGCAGATTGTCGCAGACAATTCTGCCGACACCGCGCGAAACTGCCATTTGCAGCTCGGTATTGGTCTTGCTGTTGCCGTGCATGACGATCTTCTCCGCAGACATACCGGCTTGCAGCGCGGTATAGAGCTCGCCTCCGGAGACAACATCCGCGCCGAGTCCCTCGGAATCGACAATGCGGTAGAGCTCCTTGCAGGAGAGCGCCTTGCTCGCGTAGCAGATCATGCCTCTGCCGCCGTATTCCTCACGGATGACACGCGCAAAGCCGCGGCAGTTCTCGCGGATCATATTCTCATCCATAACATAGAGCGGCGTACCGTGGGTCTTGGCAAGCGTCACGGTATCTGCACCGCCGATACAGAGATGTCCTTCTGCGTTAATTGTTAAATTCGGAGTCAGCATAGTATATCTTTCCTTCCCTGCGGGCAATGCCCGTGTTTTTCTGGATCGCCGCCCGTCAGCGTGCGATTGTCATATACTCATTATATATATCCGAGCAGCGTTTGTCAAGCTCCATGTATAATTCTCTGACCTTCGGATTGTCTGACAGTCGCAGCGCACTCTGTGACTGAATCTGCTTGATCAGCTTTTCCTTTTTGTCATAATCTTTGATCGGGTCAGGATCGCATTTGGAGAGAATTGCAAGCTGCTGCTTCATCTTTGTAATCAGTGCTTTGTCCGCATTCTGTCCGGCAGCATGCTTTGCGCCCTGATATTTTGTCAGAATCTCCTCCGCGCTTGTGATCTTCACCGTATAAAATGAGGTGAGCTGCTCATAGGTGTATTTTGTCTTTTTGTCGGTGACGGTTGAATCGTGTCCGTACAGCTTCGGCTCAGCCTGTTTCAGATATGCAACGATCTGACGGTTCGTCTCGGTGTCGTCCGTTTTCGTGACGGAAAGCCAGTAAATGAAATTCGGATCCGCTTCGCCGACGATGACCACATCGTTATCTTGCGCATAATACGCTTTGATACAGCGAAACTTGGGGTTCGGAACATATTTCGGAATCACAGCAATATCTTCAGTCAGGCAATTCAGTTGCTCAATATTCATCTTCACTCTCCTTTATGAAGCATCCGCAAGCATCCAGTATATTCACCAGTACTGGTACAGCTGACACTGCATCATGCCGTTATAGAGCTTGCGGCGTTTCCGCGCCTTGCGTCCGAAGCATTTTTCAAACTCGGCATCCGGCGTGATGATGCTGCACGGCAGATCATCGGGCATCACCCTGCTCATGACGCGGTAAAGTCCCCGCGCCTGCTCCACATCGAGCATACGCTCGCCGTATGGCGGATTGCAGACGATATTCTGTCCGCTGACAGCCTGAAAATCCTTGATCTCCTGCGGTTTTACGGTGATGCGGTCGGCGACGCCTGCCTTCTTTGCGTTCAGCATTGTCAGCTCGACGGCAGCCGGATCGGCGTCGAAGCCGAAGCCGTGAAATTCTGCGTTGTGGTTGATTTTTTCGGTTGCGGCAGTTCTTGCTCTGCGGAATGCATCCTGCGGCGTCTGCTCCCATGTCTCACAGGCATATTTCCGGTGCAGACCCGGCGCAATCCGCATGGCACGGCGCGCGCCCTCGATCAAAAATGTACCGCTGCCGCAGAACGGATCACAGAGCTGCGTATCGCTCCGCACATGCGACAAATCCAGAATACCGGCGGCAAGCGTTTCACGGATCGGTGCAAGCACTGCCTGCTGCCGCCAGCCGCGCTTGTAAAGCGGCATGCCGGTCGTATCCAGATAGAGCGTGCAGATGTCATTGCGAATCTGAAATTGCAGCGTATGTGCCGCGCCGGATTCGGGGAGCGTCTGCGTGTGATAGGCTTTTTGCAGTCGGGTGACGGCTGCTTTTTTGACAATCGCCTGACATGCCGGAACGCTGTGCAGTGCGGAATTGAGTGAGCTTCCCTTGACAATCACGGCATCGTCACGCCCGATGAATTCTTCAAGCGGTGCCTGCATAACGCCCTCAAACAGCGGATCAAACGCGGTTTTTCCGCGCTGTGCCTTGACGGAGAATGTCCCGAGCTCAATGAGCACGCGCTCCGCAGCAGTCAGCTCAATATTGGCAGCGGCGATCTCATCCCAGCCGCCGGAGAACGAAACTCTGCCGTCGGCAGCGGCGATCTCCGGTACGCCGAGGCGCACCAGTTCAAATTTGACAACCGATTCAAGCCCGAAATGACACGGGCAGCAAATACGAAACATAATTACCTATCCTTTTCTGCGCTCATCGGGACACACGGAATATTATCCGTTGATGATACCGGAGATGCCGTCCGAGAGAAAGCGTTTCTTATAATACGCAAGCTCAGAACGGATCATATCGTCGATTGTCTGCATACCGAGCAGCTCGACCGGCGCCTTGTCATCGGTCAGAATCCGGTCGCCTGCCGCAGCGGGCATCAGCTGAATCGAAACAAGCCGCATCATCTGCGCAAGCTCGGCATCGGGTTCCGCAGCAAGATTATTTTCAAGCATCTGCGCGATTTCCGGATTCTCCGATGCAAAAAGCTCACGGTTTGTCGATTTTGCGACATCGGCAATATAAACCGTCCCGAAAACCGATGCAATCGTATCCTGAAGGTACACATTGATGCCGTTTTCGCGCTGCGAAGTCATGTTCATATTGACGACCATGACGCCGTTTTCTGTCAGATGCGATTTGACTGCACGGAAAAATTCCTGCGTGGACATCTGAAACGGAATTGTGATATCCTGATAAGCATCGACCATGATAATATCATACTTCTGATCGGTGCCGCTCAGAAACGCCCTGCCGTCATACGTCGCAACGGGAATCGACGGGTCCAGCGCGAAATATTCGTGTGCAAGCGCCGTGATCTTCTCGTCGATCTCGACACCGGTAATCTCCATAGAATCAAAATAGCGCCGGCACTGTGTCGCGTAAGTGCCGGTGCCCATTCCAAGAATCAGCATATTGTGCGCTGCATGCGGCATCCCGAGCATCATCGGTGCCGCAAGCGCATAGTCATAATACATGCCGGTCAGTGCGTCATCCTTGATATAGACCGACTGTACGCCGAACAGCACATTGGTCGAGAGCACGGCTCTGCGGTCGTCCTCACGAACCTGCAAATAATTGTAAACGGATTCGTCCTCAAGCGTCAGCGTCTGATCCCAGAATGCAAATCCCAGCAGAAACGCTGCCGCAGATGCTGCTGCAAACAGCACCGCAGAAACCGCAATCTTCGCTCTGCCGCGATGCTCCGAGAGAAAATAGACAATGCCGAGCAGCAGCAGAATGCCCGAGAAAATGACAAAGGTCGCAGCCGTTCCGACAGCCGGAATCGTCACAAACGTCGGGACAAAGGTTCCGATGATACTGCCGATTGTATTCGCAGCGCCGAGTCTTCCGACGGTGCTGCCGCTGTCCTCGAGACTGCCGACCGCAAATTTCACGAGCGAAGGCGTGACCGTTCCGAGCAGAAACAGCGGATATACAAAAACCGCCATGCACGAAAGAAATGCCGCCCAGATCAGAAAGCCTGTGCTGACCGTCACGACAAGCAGCCCTGAAATCAGTATAATCAGCAGCTTGCCGAGAAACGGAATCGCCGCGATCCAGACCGCTGCAATCAGCATTCTGGTATAGAGCTTATCCGGATCGGGATGTTTGTCGGCGGAGCGTCCGCCGTAAAGATTGCCGAGCGCCATTGCAATCATGATCGTACCTATTATAATAGTCCATACGATCTGTGAGGAGCTGAAATAGGGCGCCAGCAGTCTGCTCGCACCGAGCTCCGCCGCCATGACAGACATGCCGGCGAAAAACTCGGTGAGATACAGATACCATTTATGCGTCAGAATCCTGTACGCGCGCGGCTCAGCCGGCATCGGTTTCATCTTCTTCAAAAGCGTTGAAGCCGAGATTCAGCTCGTAGTTGTTGCACCACGGCAGATTCGTCGATTTCCAGTAGCCCATTGTACCCTGCGGGCACGCCATACCGGCAATCTTACCGGTAGACTGGCAGAACGGTGCTGCCAGAACCGTTTCACAGGTCGGGAACTGCTTGGTAAAGTCTTCGTCATAGTAGTGGTTGACAATCCACTCGCCGATGATGTTCTTCCAGACTCTTGCGGATGCAATCGACCAGTGGTTCTTGATTTCCTTGTTCTCCTTGTAGCCGATCCAGACGCCGCTTGCGAAGTCCGGATTCAGACCGACAAACATCAGGTCGAACCAGTCGGAGGTCGTACCGGTCTTGCCGGCAATCGGAACCATTGCGCCGCCGGTGTACATCTGTGCAGCGGTACCGGTACCGTTCATGACAACATTCTGAAGCAGCTTGTTCATAACGTAGGAGGTCTCCTCGTCAATGACCTGACGGTAATCCTCGGATGCATCGTAGAAGATCGAGCCGTCTACGTTGTAAATCTTGTCGATCATATGTGCCTTGTTATAGTAGCCGCCGTTGCCGTAGGGAATATATGCATTGACAAGGTTCTTGACCGTAATGCCGTAGCCCAGAGCGCCGACGGCAAGCGGTGCATAGTTGACGTCATAGCCTTCGTTCAGCTCCAGACCGAGGGTCTTTGTTGCAAAATCAAACACCTTCTGTCTGCCGTAGGTCTTGACGAGCAGTGCCGGAATCGTGTTGTAGGAGCGCTCGAGCGCATGGTAAATGTTAATCGTGTTGCCGGAGAAGCTGATGACGTTATTGACATCGGCGTAGTTCGTCGGCCACGGCTTTTCCTCGCCGGTACGGTCATCCTTCTTCGTCAGCGGCGGAACGTCGCGGACATGGGTGCCCCATGTGATATAGTCATTGTAAAGTGCATAGCCGTAGCTCGTGACCGGCTTGATCGCGGAACCCGGCTGCTGCGGCTCCGTCGAAGCAAAGCTCGTACCGAGAGAGCCCTTCTTCTCACCGATGCCGCCGCAGGTGCAGAGCACTCTGCCCTCATAGTCGATTGCGGTGAAGCCTGCCTGAAGCGTCAGGTTTTCATCGTCGGTATACTCGCCGTCGCCGTCCAGATCACGGAAGAAGGTCGTTGCGGCGGTGTTTGTCATGCCCATGAGGATATTGTCCATGCTGGAGAATTTTGCTTCAAGATATGCCTGCATCTCCTGATCAACGGTCGAATAGATCTGATAACCGCCGGTATTGATCAGCGTCATGGCACGCTCACGGGAAATACCCTGATCGTCCATGAGCTTATTTGCAAACTCATTGAGCACTTCGTCCACTGCCCAGGAGGTCGGCTTCTGCTCGCCGTGGTCATCCAGCATGACCGAGCCGTCTTCCATAACCTTCTGCTCATCCGGATGTGTCATCAGATATTCGTCGGTATCCTTGAATACGAGATGCTCATTCAGCGCTTCCTCATACTCATCGAAGGTGATTGCGCCGTTCTTATACATCTGCTTTAAGATATACTCCATACGGGTGCGGTTTGCCTCTCTGCCCGTATTGACCTCAACGTCGGTGTAATACTTGGTACCGGTAACCGGATTATCTGCCGTCAGATTATAGGAAGCAAACGGGTTATTGATCTCCGGACTCTGCGGGATCGCGGCAAGACAGGCACCCTCTGCAATCGAAAGCTCCTCGACATGCTTGCCGAAATAGGTCAGAGCTGCCATTTCAATGCCATTGTTCGGACCGCCGAAACCGATATAATTCAGATAATTGATCAGGATATCGTCCTTGGAATAATTCTTTTCGAGCTCCATTGCGCGGTGAATCTCACGGATTTTACGCTGCGGGCTCTTATCGTTGTCGCCTGTGAGGTTCTTGACAAGCTGCTGCGTAATCGTCGAACCGCCCTGATCGGACGCCCAGAAGCGCAGGATCATGTTTGCAAAGGATGCTGCGGTACGCTTGAAATCCACGCCCTCGTGCTCATAGAAACGCTCGTCCTCACCGTAGACAAACGCATCGCGGACATGCTGCGGAACCTGATCCAGCGTGACAGGAATTCGCTTCTGCTCGCTCTGCACGTAATAGACGACCTCATACTCGCCTTTTTCCTTATTAAATTCGTAGATATTGGTCGCGCCGGTATTCGACAGCTCCTGAATACTGACGGACGTTGTGTTTTCCATATAATTTGTGATATACATGGTCGCCGCAATGGCACAGATCGTGCCCGTGACGGCAAAGAGCAGGAAGAACGACAGGAAGGTTGTCATCAGGACGGTACCGATGCTGCCGAGAATCCGCAGAATCAACGGTCGGCGATACCGTTTCTTTTTCTGCGTCTGCTTCTTACCGGCTGTACCTGTACGACTGGAAGCACTCATGTTTGGAATTCCCCTTTCAAAACTGCTGTTGCAATGCGCTGCACATTTCTGCGCGGCGCGAAATAGATATACCAATACAAGCTATATTATAGCACAGAATCCGCCGCTTGTTAAGCACTTTCATAAAATTTTAATGCTTTCTTTATTTGTTGCTGCATAAATCTGAAAATTTACAGCATAATGACGATACAACCGAACGTATTTCGCCGAAAGGAGCATTACAACCCATGAATAACACTTCGAGAGCCCTGCTTCCGGCTGTCACGGCAGGACTGGTATTTCTGTTTTCCGGCAGTGCTGCCTATCTGTACAGCACGATTCAGCCGATTCCGCCCGTGCAGGAGGATGCCTTTGCCGCATACCGTGCCGAGGCTGCTGCGAAAGCACCGGCGATTCCGGAGCAAGCCATAGCAGAGCCGGAGATTTCGCTGCCTGAAAATCTGCCCGAGACTGCCTATCTCGTGAAGCTCGAAGGCGATATGCTCTATGTCTATGCTGAGGGCAGCAGGGAACCGGATGCGGTCTATACGCTGCCGGCGGAATGGCTGCCGGATTATGACCGGACGCTGCTCGAATACGGCTTCCGCGTCTCCGACAGCACAGAGCTCCGCGAGATCATCGAGGACTATATCTCATGACGCGCGTGATGCATGAAGCGGCAAGGCGCCTGAAACCCTGCCGCCGAAGCAGCGCCGTGCTCGGCTGCGCAAGGCTGATGCTGCGTCTGGTCTCGCTGCTTGCAGCATACAGCATACAGAACATCCTGCGCCGCGGCGGATTTTTGCAGCCGGATGCGATGCACGCGCCGCTGAATGCTGCGGATTTGTTCTGCGCGGCAGTCTGTGCTTCGGCAGTTCTTGCCTGCACGCCGCTGCGGATGATGACGCAATGGCAGGCGGGACGGCTCGCCGGTACGCTCGACGAAAACGATCTCGGATTTCTTTCGCAGTGCGGCAGTCTGTGGCTGTACGGCAGAGCAATCGTCGTCAGACTGCTCTCGGAGACGGTCATTCTGCTTTCCGTTCTGCCTGCTGTTTTGCTCGCTGCTGCTGCAAAGTGCATCTGGCTGACGATTCCGCCTGAGCGGGAAAGCATCTTGCCGCTGCTCACGGTTCTGCATCTGATTCTCGCGGCTGCGGCGATGCTGCTTCTCCCGCTCCGCTGCCTTGCCGCATCTGCGGCGCTCCCCTTCTGCTATCTCAAATCGCCGCATGAATCCGCACTGCGCAATCTGCGGCAGGCGTTCCGCTGTACACGCGGTCAGACCTGCGGCATCCTTCTGAACCGTCTGCTCGCCGCGCCGCTCCTGCTCCTTCCCTTCACCGCTGTACACGGCATTCCCGTTCTGCTGGTCTCCGAACAGCTCCGGTGCATCATCGCACAGCGGCATCTTGCTGCACAGCCGCGCTCCCGTTTTTCCGGTCTCGAACTGCACGCAATGTAACATACAGCGGAAGTGAAGTAACAATCAACCAGAAAAAATGGAAAAGCGCGCAGTGCAATACAATATGGAGCTTACACAGATTGTTTTACAGCATAGTATCCAATCTTAAAAATTGTGCAGAATGACGGTTTTCTTACAAATTCCAAAAAACGCTTGACATTTTCTTCTTGCTGTGCTATAATAACAAAGCTGACCGCGGACAGCACGAACGATCAGAACTGCTGGTGTAGCTCAGTTGGTAGAGCAGCTGATTTGTAATCAGCAGGTCGGGGGTTCAAGTCCGTCCACCAGCTTCAATTCAATATGGGAGAGTTCCCGAGTGGCCAAAGGGGGCAGACTGTAAATCTGTTGCGTTTCGCTTCGGTGGTTCAAATCCACCCTCTCCCATTGTCTTAAACGCTTCGGTTTTACCGAAGCGTTTTTGCTTTACCGTGAAATATAATCCGATCTATCCGCAGTGAGTCAATCAGAAGAAAAACGAGGAATGAAATATGAAAATTCTCCGGAAAGCGGCTGCATTGCTTTCAGCCGCCCTGCTGCTCGGAACGGGATTCTCCGCCTCCGCCGAAGCACTCGATCTCGATGCGGCACTCGCAAATGAAGACTGGAACAACATCGTTGAAGCATGCATGGAAAAGGATCAGGCGCCCGGGCTTGCACTTGCTGCGGTCTCCGGCGGTGAGGTCCGCTATAAAAACTGGGGTATGAGCGACCTTGCTGCACAGACTCAGGTCACAGAGGATACGGTCTTTCAGATCGGCTCCTGCTCCAAGGCGTTCACGGCGCTCTCTGTTCTGCTCTTGCAGGAGGAGGGAAAGCTCTCGATTGAAGACAGCATCGGCGACTATCTGCCGTGGTGGCATGTGACTTATCAGGGACAGGATGCGGATGTAAAAATCTGGCAGGTGCTCAACCACTGCGCCGGCATCCCCAACGGCGAGACTATGGCGAAATATCCCTTCGGTACGGACAGTTCCCTGACCGAGAAAACCGCAAGAATCGCGGAAAATCTCGAGCTTGCCCGCGAACCGGGAAAGCAGTTTGAATACTGCAATCTCGATTACTGCATTCTTGCATATCTGACACAGACCGTCAGCGGGATGCCGTTCAGCGATTACGTTGAGCAGAATATTTTGCAGCCGATCGGCATGACGCACAGCGGCTATGATCTCCCGACCGCACAGGGCTATATTCAGTTTTTCGGCAAAACAAAGGCTTATACGCCGGAACCGATGAAAGGCAGCGAAGGCGACGGCTTTCTCATCACGACGCCGAAAGATATGGCGCGCTGGATGCAGGCACAGCTCGGTGATCTTGATTTACCGGAAAACCTTGCAAATGCGATTGAAGCGTCACAGACCGTGCTGACGGAGCATCAGCCGGAAATTGATGAAGGCGATAACTATTTCAACGGCTGGATTATATTGGAAAACGGTCTTCTGATCCATACGGGCATGAACCCGACATTCACCTCCATGGTCATCATTGACCGTGAAAAGGATACAGCGGTATTCTCTGTCAGCAATTCCGTCACGAACGCAAGCGAGGCTGCGTATCCGTTCTATATGACGCTCATCGGCGACAAAAAGACCGCAGAATATCCGGTATCTGCCAATATGATGACGCTTCTCGACCGCGTTTCAATGATTGCAGGATATATCTTCGGCGGTCTGCTCATCATCGCACTGATCTCGCTGCTGACACAGGGCAGACGGCTCATAAAAAAGGGTTCAACTGTCCGGCGTGAGCGTATACGGCTGATTGTCCGGCTGATCTTCCTGCTGCCGCTGCTTGGTCTGGCAATCGCGCTCCCCTATCTGCTCGGTATGCTTCTGGGCTATCAGGGATTCGGCTATACCATGATCTGGTACTGGGGCGCGCATTCCTTCATCGTAACGACCGGTGTCCTGATCGCGCTGTTCCTCCTGCTCATTCTCATCAGCATCAAACGGTTCTTCTGGTGCAACCGTGATGCGAAGCTGCGGACAGAAGCAATGCACGCCGAATAACGCATTAGCATATTTGTCACAAAGAAATCCCGTGAGGACGGTGCATTCCGTTCCCACGGGATTTTTGATATGTATGTGCTGCTGAGGTTCAGAAACATCTGTGTCCGGAGCCGGCTTCAAACTGATAGCGGACGATGCCGCGGTCAATCGCGGACATCGCGTTCTTCTTTGTCTCGGTTACGGTCACGGTATCGCCCTCAAGCGTGATATAGAATTTCTGCTGATTCATTGCCGTCGGGGCAAGCTGCGCTGCCATGACGCCGTGACGGAACCATGCCGGCATATCCGCATCCGCGACATTGCAGAGTGCTTCCATGGGCTTTGAACGGCGCGGACTGCCCTGCGTTTCACCGTATCCCAGCGCGATGATGCAGATGAGCTCCTCATCCGCCGCGATTTCTGCCGCGGTCTTTTTCTTCTTATATGAGCCGCCGATCCAGCAGGTATTCAAGCCCTGCTGCTGTGCGGCAAGCACCAGACGCTGCCCGTAATAGCCGCAGATACCGCTGAGATCAGGCACGGATGATTTGCCGACCAGTGCAATATAATTCTTGGCGTTGCGGAACATGCCGAAATGTGCGAGCAAAGCAGGAAAACATGTGGAATCGTCATAAATGATCTGGATATGCAAGCCGCTTTCGGCATTGCATTCCGCAGCAAGCCGGTTCATTGCCTCACGCGCCGGCGCTTCAATCGGCTTATCCAGATATTTGCGGACACTGTGGCGCAGGACGATTGCTTCTTTGAGCGTCATAATGATATCCTCCGGTTGTGCATCTCTCCCAACAGCCGGTGCGGAGAGATACGGACAAAAACACATTACACTTCTGCATCCTGAATATAAGAGCCTCACTGTGTTCTATTATACTCAAAATATTCACGGATGTCAAGCAGACGGCATTGTCAGTGTTGTGAAAACAAACAAATTCGGTATACTATATATATTGAGCATACACAACTTCACTGCAACATGGTCATATTTTTCAAGAATCGAACTGTTCAATCCTGTTTTGTGACTGTTCTATGATAAACATGCCGGATATGAATACAAATTATAATGCATAAAACGTCAAAATGCCCTATATATTACAAAATCGCTTGACATTGTAACTTTTTCATGCTATACTCATTTATAAGAACTTTTTTAAGTTATTTGCGCAATGCAATCTACAGCAACATTGTGCGCAGATACCGACCGCATTTCATATCACGGATGTTCTTATCCGCGGTCAAATCCTCTACAGCTCAGACTGTTTACGCATTTCCGGACAGCAGTCCGCCGGCAGACAACTCTGCCGTGCTGTCCCGCGCGGATGTACGGAATCCTGTACACCGCACCGCAGACGGGAGTCTGCTTCAGTTCACGGAACCGGATGTATTCAATGCCCCGAATCCAGACGGTAATCGTGAGCTTCGTAATCCGATGCCCTCTCTTCCCCTGCTGCCTCACAGAAGGGGTCTGCATCGGTCAGCCGGATGATAAGGGGTTAATTGCATATGAAATCTAAGTTCATGAAATACGTGCGCACATTTACGACACGAAAATGTCTGCTTGCGCTCGCTGACAGCTTCACATTGACAGCCGCTGCACTTATTACAAACTTTATTCTCTCTCTGCACGGCGCAGGCCTTGCTTCCGATGTGCTCGTCATTCCCATGACGATCGGAACGATTTGCAGCTTCGCGTTTCTCTTTATTTGGGGCGCCTACAGCAAGATGTGGCGTTACTTTCGCGGTAAGGATTATCTTTCCTGCGTGTTCGGCGTCCTCTGCGGACTGTCGTCCATGTTTCTCTTTACGCGCATCCTTGAGATGCGTCTCCCGCTCGCATTTCTCTTTACGTATTATATCATTGCGCTGACAGGCGTATGTCTTTTCAGACTTATTTTCCGCAAGACCTTCATCGAGGTTGCAGAAATCTGCAAGCACTCTGTACAGTATAAGCGCACCATGATCATCGGCGGCGGCTCTGCATGTAAGATGCTGCTCACCGAGATTGAAAATGCGCGCGCTTCCCATAATACCGGTGACAAAATCTCCGCACAGTACCTTCCGGTCTGCATCATCGACGATGACCGCAATAAGGTCGGCAAGGAGGTTATGGGCATTGAGATCGTCGGCACGACTGCCGATCTTGCACACTTCGCAAAGAAAATGGAAATCGAGCAGATTGTCTGCGCGATGCCCTCTGCCGCAGAGGAGGACCGCACCAGAGTCCTCAATATCTGCTCCAAGACCAATCTGCCCGTCAAGATGATTCCGTTCATCGGATGTCTCATCTTCGACGACGATCATCCCTCGCTGCTCAATCAGGTGCGCGATATCAAGGTCGAGGATCTGCTCGGCAGAGAACCGGTCAAATTCGATAACAAGGATATCAAGCGCTTCATCAGCGGTAAGGTATGTATGGTCACGGGCGGCGGCGGCTCCATTGGCTCCGAGCTCGTCCGGCAGATCGCAAAATACAGCCCCAAGCAGATAATTATTGTTGATATCTACGAGAATAACGCCTATGAGATTCAGCAGGAGCTCGTCATGGAGTACGGCGACAAGCTCAATCTTGTCACGCTGATTGCCTCTGTCCGCGATTACTTCCGCATGAATCAGATCTATGAGAAATACCATCCGCAGGTTGTGTTCCATGCTGCCGCACATAAGCATGTGCCGCTCATGGAGGTCTCCCCGATGGAGGCAATCAAGAACAATATCGTCGGCACCTTCAATGTGGCGACGCTCGCACAGTTCCATGATGTCGAAAAGTTCGTCATGATCTCCACCGACAAGGCGGTCAATCCGACGAATGTCATGGGCGCTTCCAAGCGCTGCTGCGAAATGATCGTACAGTATCTTGCACAGCAGCATGAAGGCAAAACCGAATTCGTCACCACGCGATTCGGCAATGTCCTCGGCTCAAACGGCTCTGTCATTCCGCTCTTCAAAAAGCAAATCGAGCAGGGCAAGCCCGTTACCGTCACGCATCCGGATGTGATCCGGTATTTCATGACGATTCCGGAGGCTGTCTCCCTTGTCATGGAGGCGGCGTCCATTGCGCACGGCGGCGAAATCTTCGTCCTCGATATGGGCAAGCCCGTCCGCATCGTGACGCTCGCGGAGAATCTCATCCGCATGTACGGCAAGGTGCCGTATAAAGATGTCCAGATCAAATTCGTCGGGCTCCGTCCCGGTGAGAAAATCAAGGAAGAGCTGCTGATGAATGAGGAGGGTCTCCAGAAGACCGCCAATAAGCTCATCTACATCGGCAAGCAGATCGACATTGATATTCAGACCTTCGGCATGAAGCTCGGCGTCCTGCGCGATGCTGCGCTCAAGAATAACGAAGCCATTGCGGTCTCGGCACTGCATAAAATGGTTCCGACCTTTACAACGCCGGAGGAATATAACCGCACGGAACTCGCAAAGACGAAAGCAGAGGATCCGCACCGCTCGCAGAGCACCGAGCTGTTCGACGAGTCGCAGAGTGCACTTGCTGCTGTATAATACTGAAATCAAACGGAAGAGATGCGCTGTCTCTTCCGTTTTTTGTTCGCGTGCGTCAAGTTTTATGATAAATTTAATTGTTTTTCTATTGATTTTTATGTACAATTCTGCTATAATACAAGTAGAATGCCGTATGGCCGGATACGGCAGATAGGAGGGGCGAGATGTTAAAAAAGAAAGATAAACTGTTTTCCGCTGCCGCTGCACTGATTCTGCTTCTGACGCAGTCAGCCCTGCCGGCTTTTGCTGCGGGAGACATACAGACACAAAGCTATGTCGGCGAAGACGGCTCCGTCATTCACGACGGGTCGGATGGAGAAATCACGGACTACAGCTTCATTGATGATGAAGCGATGCGTGAACGCTACTGGGAACTCTTTGAACCGGAAGACGAGGAGTATGACACTTATCACCGCAATTACAACAGCACAATTAACTGGACCTACAAGCGCGGCGTTCTGACAATCACCGGCACCGGACCCATGAACGATTACAAATATGATCTGCCGCCATGGTCTGAACTGAATATCGCCATTGAGGAGATACGGATCGGCGAAGGCATTACCCGCATCGGCGACTGGAGCTTCTGCGGTATGGAGCGGCTCGAGGAACTCTACATGGCGGATACCGTCACCGAGATCGGTGAGAACGCAATCGCAAACAACTATATGCTCACGAAAATTGAGCTCTCCGAAAATCTGAGGTGCATCGAGGACGGCGGTCTCGCAAACAACGGCTTTACGGAACTGGAACTGCCGGAAAGCCTTGAAATGCTCTATCCCTGCGCGCTCTATGAAAACCCGATGCTGACAAAAATCATGCTGCCGGACGGGCTAAAGGCAATCGGCAGCAGATGCTTCTCATACAACGGGAATCTGACAGAATGTGAAATTCCGGATTCTGTTCAGTACATCGGCGACTATATTTTTGAAGGCGATGTGGAATTCATCAAACAGCATTTGGATGATTATTTCATCGTCGGCGACGGTTTCCTTGTTGCATGCTTCAAGGATGATCCCGTACTCGACATTCCGGAGGGCGTGAAAGCAATCTGCGGCGGTGCACTGGATCACTACGACTTCGATTTTAACGATCTCTTCGACGGCAGTTATCATGAAACAAATACGACGGTGCGTGAGATCAACCTGCCGGAGTCACTCATAAAGCTCAATCCCATGGTCTTCTATGAGATGTCAAGTCTCGAAAAGGTTGTCATGCCGCGGAAATTAGAATCTATCGGCATGTATGCTTTCGCCGAATGTCCGTCGCTCACTGAGGTGGTCATGCCCGAGGAACTGGAATCAATCGGAGAAAATGCGTTCCTCAACTGCACGAGTCTTGCGAAGCTCGATGTGCCGGAAACCGTCACCGAGATCGGCGCCAAGGCATTCACCGGCACGGCATTCCTAAAGAACTTCAAGGATTATGCGATCCTCGGAGACGGCATCCTCTGCGGATACAACGGCTCTGATAAACAGCTGACCGTTCCGGACGGCGTCAAGGTGCTCAATCCGGATTCGATCTACTATCTTGATATCGTGACGGTATCACTGCCGGAATCCGTGCGTGTCATCAAGTCGCATGCAATCCGGCACACCTCACTCGCGGAGATTCATCTCAATGAAGGACTCGAGGTACTCGAATCCGGTGCAATCGAAGGCTCAACGCTTCTGGAAACGATCAATATTCCGGAATCGCTGCAATCGTTTGAGGAGGATTCCGTCAAAGCCCGTCTGAAATATGTCATCGGCAAGGGCGAGGCTGCCGAGGAATTCGCTGCACTGTATCAATGCGAGCTGTATGAAGAACCCCCTGCCCTGCCGGACGGTCCGGATTATACGCTCGATCCTTCGTCTGAATGCTGGAGCTTCGGCAATTTCGCCGATGTGTTCGGCAATCGCTATTACTTCACCGAGCATGATGCAGATATCATTCGCGGCTATTCCTACCGCGATTCCCTGCTCGACCGGAAGGACTGGACAGGCGCCTGCTTCGGCATGACTTCGACCATTCTGCTTGTCAAGGCCGGACTCATCACGCCGGATCAGATTCAAAAGGGCGCGAAATCGCTCGCCGATATCCGTCCGACCGAAGAAGTACAGTCCTTCATCAACTATTATCACAGTGTACAGTATCTGCGTGCTTTTTCGTCCTCGGGAACGACCTATTCCGAGACAGGGCGTATCTGGAACATGATCGAGACCGCAAAGCGCGTCAAGCACGGCGAACTGCCCTTCATGCTCTCCTTCCAGAACACCGAATTCGGTCATGCCGTAATCGGATACGGTCAGGAGGACGGCGAGTGGACCTTCAATGATCAGGATTATGACGGCAGAATCATCGTCTGGGATCCGAATTTCCCGAACGAATTTCACGAGCAATCCTGCCTCTATTACAACAGCAAGACATTCGATTACTGCATTCCGCATTATAAGGTCTACTATAACCATGCGGATCTGATTCATCCCTCCGGCAAGCTGCTCTATACTGTCAACGATCTCAAGCGGCTCGATCCGTATCCCTATGAATTTGAAACGGAGCTTACGGTCTATCAGAACGGCGACTGCAACTGCGACGGCGAAATTGATGTATCCGATGCCGTGCTGCTCGCCCGCTTCTGCGCCGAGGATTCCAAAGCGATGCTCACGATTCAGGGCAGAGCGCTTGCGGATGTCAACGACGACTCTGTGATTACACCGGAGGATGTCATCGGGATTCTGCGAATCATTGCGAAATTCAATATCGTTTCAGCATCTGTTGACAATCCGACTCTGGAAATTGACCTCTGGGGACTGGAGAAGACGGGCGGCAGCATACCTGCCGACCTTCTGGCAAAGTATAAGGGCTGCAATTTCAGAAATGTCACACCGGAATGGGTCACAGACAAATATGAAATCAGGGTCTGGAAGGATACAGGATTATACAATGTAAGCTATCTGGAATATGAGAATGAGCTCTATTATATGAGCTCTCCGCTCGGCGACGATCATCACGGTACGCTCTCATTTGCCGCTGCCGATCTGAATCAGGACACCGTACCGGAAATCTACTTCACGTTCTCATTCGATGACTCGCGCTGCTCGGAGATCGGCTATTTTGATCCGACCACATGTGAAATCACGTATGTTGACTACGTCTTTACCGGTTTGGATCCGGAGGATGCATCCCGTACTGCGGATATGGTTCTACAGGCTGACGGCGGAAAGCTCGCAGTATTTGATGCGATTTTTGTAGATCCGGAGAATATGGATGAGCAGGAGCCGATCGTAAAAGGACGGGACAAGATCGGCGAACTGGAATTTGAGTTCGGTATGATCATTTTCAAAAAGACTGCCTGATTCCGTTATCACAGCAATAAAAAAGCGCGGCGAAATCCCTGCCGCGCTTTTGCTTTCTGTGAAAAAAATCCCTGCCGCGCTGCGCGACAGGGATTTTTGTATGAAAATTATTTGTTGAGGTTTGCTTCGATCTTGTCGAGCACATCGTACAGAGCCTGCGGAATCTTGCCGCCCTTTGCCTTGATGTCCTCATCATAGTATCTGCGCATTTCAACGATTTCCTTCTTCCAGAGGTCCTTGTCAACAGCGACGAGTGCCTTCATCTGGTTGAGGTCAACCTCACCCTCGAGACCTTCGATGTTGATATCCTCCGGCTTCGGCAGGAAGCCGATTGCGGTCTCGTCTGCATCAACCTTGCCTTCGCAGCGCTTGATGATCCAGTCGAGGACTCTCATGTTGTCGCCGAAGCCCGGCCACATGAAGTGACCCTCGGCATCCTTCTTGAACCAGTTGACATTGAAGATCTTCGGTGCCTTGTCGCCGAGCTTCTCGCCCATCTCGAGCCAGTGTGCCCAGTAATCGCCGACATTGTAACCGATGAACGGCTTCATTGCCATCGGATCGTGACGCAGAACGCCGACTGCACCCGTTGCTGCTGCCGTGGTCTCAGAGGAGACTGCGGAGCCCATGTAGGTACCGTGCGTCCAGTCGAAGGACTGATATACCAGCGGGGTCGTGGATGCGCGTCTGCCGCCGAAGATGATAGCGGAGATCGGCACGCCCTGCGGATTATTGAACTCAGGGCTGATGCACGGGCAGTTCTCTGCCGGTGCGGTAAAGCGGCTGTTCGGATGTGCGAGCGTCAGGTGCTTGCCGTTTGCGTCAAGCTGTGCGCAATACTCCGGACCGTTGACCTTTGCGCCCTTCCACTCGGTTGCATCGACCGGCGGCTCCTTGGTGAGGGACTCCCACCACGGGGTATTGTCGGAATTGTCCAGTGCAACGTTCGTGAAGATTGCGTTCTTCTTCGTGGATGCAAGTGCATTGAAGTTAGACTTCTCGTTGGTGCCCGGTGCAACGCCGAAGAAGCCGTACTCCGGATTGATTGCATACAGTCTGCCGTCCGGACCCGGCTTCAGCCATGCAATGTCATCACCGACAGTGAAGACCTTGTAGCCTGCCTTGCGGTAGCCTTCCGGCGGAATCAGCATAGCGAGGTTCGTCTTGCCGCATGCAGACGGGAATGCTGCGCAGATGTACTTGGTGTCGCCGTCCGGCTTCTGAACGCCGAGAATCAGCATGTGCTCTGCCATCCAGCCCTCGTTCTTTGCCTGATAGGAAGCGATACGCAGTGCAAAGCACTTCTTGCCGAGCAGAACATTGCCGCCGTAAGCGGAATTGATCGACCAGATTGCATTGTCCTCCGGGAACTGAACGATGTAGCGGTTCTCCGGATTGACATCTGCCTTGGAATGCAGACCGCGGACGAAGTCATTGGAAACATCGCCGAGGTTCTCAAATGCCTTGGTGCCCATACGGGTCATAATATTCATGTTCAGAACAACGTAGATCGAATCGGTGACCTCGACGCCGACCTTTGCGAGCGGCGAGCCGATCGGACCCATGCTGTACGGAATGACATACATGGTTCTGCCCTTCATGACGCCGTCATAGAGCGGAGTCAGCTTGGCATACATTTCCTTCGGATCCATCCAGTTATTGGTCGGACCCGCATCTTCCTGCTTGCGGGAGCAGATAAAGGTTCTGTCCTCCACACGGGCAACGTCATTCGGACGGGTGCGGTGATAGAGGCAGCCCGGATATTTATCCTGATTGAGCGGATACAGCTTGTCGGGATGACCGTCCGGCAGAGCGGTAACCTCTGCAACCAGCTGATCCAGCTGTTCCTTGGAGCCGTCGATCCATACGACCTGATCCGGCTTGCAAAGTGCGACCATTTCCTCGACCCACTTGTTGACATTCGGGTTCTTTGTCAGGGACATAATGCAGACCTCCTAGTAAATGTACATTTGGAAAATGTGAAAAACCAATTTTCCCTTTTTATATTATACCGAAAAACGGTAAAATTGTCAAGAGTCAAAGCATGATAATCGCGTGAAAGTTCCTGAACAAAACAGAGAAATTAACTGCATGCAACCCAAAATAAGAGGAAATATGAGAAAAGACGCATACTGCGGAAAAACCGGCTGTGATTCTTTTTCTGCTTGACAAGGGCACCGGAATATGCTATACTGAAATTGCTGCACAGCAGCATAAAATTTTTATGATAAAGGAGTTCATTGTTTGAAACTGAACAAGCGACCTGAGATTGCAGCGTAAACGGGAAGGTTTGCGAATCCAATCTCACCACACAAACCTCCCGTATTGTCAATCATCCGTTTGCAATTTCAGGAGGAAAATCACATGAAAACACAGATCAATACACAGGACATCATCATCCGCTTGGAGCAGGAACGCGATTACCGCGCCGTCGAGGAGCTCACGCGCGAGGCATTCTGGAACGTGTATACCCCCGGATGCAGCGAGCATTACCTTGCGCATATCATGCGGACGCATCGGGACTTTCTCCCCGAGCTGACCTTTGTCGCGGAATATCAGGGAAAAATCGCCGCAAGCATCATGTATATGAAATCATGGCTTGAGGACGATGACGGAAACCGCCGCGAGATTCTCTCGTTCGGTCCGATCTCCGTGCATCCCGATTATCAGCGCATGGGGCTCGGCAAGCGCATTATGGCGCATTCCTTTGCAGAAGCAAAGAAGCTCGGCTATGACATTGTCGTGATCTTCGGCAATCCCGAAAACTATGTCAGCAGCGGTTTCAAGTGCAGCAAACGCTTCAATGTCTCCATGGACGGGAATTATTTTCCGGTCTCGCTGTTCGTGCTCGAATTAAAGCCAGACACGCTGGACGGCAGACATTATGTCTACCGTGAGAGCGATGTCATCACGCTGCTGGATGATGAAAAAGTCGCGGAATTTGACCGCTCGTTCCCGCCGAAGGAAAAGGGCTGGATGCCGAGTCAGGAAAAATTCTACATCTACAGTCATTCGTCTGTCAATGAATGATCCGCTCAGCGGGCATCCTCTCTGCGGGGATGTCCGCTTTTCTTTTCTGCGCCGACCGCAAAAAAGCCTTGAAATGCAATGATTTCAAGGCTTTTTTATATAAACAGGTCATCCCAGTGTGTAATCAGAAGAATGCTGCCCCAGAAAACAAACGTGACTGCGAACAGCAATTCTGAAACAATCCAGTAGATTTTGCGCTGCTTTTTGTCGCTGAGCGGGAGAACCAGACCGGTCAGAATGACAATCAGCTGAAACATGATCATCAGGAACGGCACACCGATCTTCCACGAGATCGCCGTCGGTCCGCAGGCTGCCGCATAGCAGCACATGCCGTAGTTGCAGCCGATACATGCAGCCGCCGCGAGCGCCAGCTTGGAGATCAGCTGCTGCTTATCCGTCCCCCGTTTCAAAGGCTTCCGCATTGCTTATGAATCGTATTTGCGGACGCGCAGCGGAATGCCCAGCTTGTCCGCGACTGCCTGCGCCGCCTCGATCTCTTCCTTCGGGATCACATCGACAACCGTGAACATCACATGACTGACATAGCGCTTGCAGTCTGCGGCGAACTGCTGCATCGCACCAAAGGCAGTCTCCCACTTCGGGCGCGTCACTGCCATATATTCTTTTTCGGTTCCGGCATTCAGGCTGATTGAGACAGTGTCAATCAGTCCTTCCAGCAGATGCGCGGTTTTCTTTCCGTGAATCAGATCGGAAAGACCGTTTGTATTCAGGCGGACAGGGGGACATCCGGGCAGCGATTTGGCATACTCTGCCGCGCCGAGCAGGATATCCAGCGCCTCGGTCGGCTCGCCGTAGCCGCAGAAGACCAGCTCGGTAAAATCTGCGAGATTCCATGCTGCAAATGCCTTTTTCACCTCGTCCAGCGACGGGTCATGTGCAAGCCAAAGGCTGTCGGAGCCGTATGCGCCGTCGCCGTTCTGCCGGATGCAGAATGTACATGCACACGGACATTTGTTTGTCAGGTTCACATAGAGATGCTCCCCGACCGGATAAAGAATTGTCATTGCCATAAGGCATCCTTCCTTTCTGCAGTTGATTTTCAGCTACATTATAACACACTTCCGATGAAAATGCAAGCAGCATTTGAAAAAGTCAGCGGATACACATAATAAGGGCGATACACACAAAAAAGCAGCGCCGGAGCAAAAGCTGTCCGGCGCTGCAGATCTGTCATATTATGCGAAGAAGACCTCGCCGTCTGCGCGGTCAATCTGATAGCTCGCCAATACACGGATATCCCCGATCAGGTGCTGATTCAGAATATCAACCTCATCGGCAGGAATCCAGAGTGCGCGGCGTGTCAGCTCGTGTGCATGCTGCACCGGAAACTGCCGGATATATGCATCATCCACGAGAAAGCTGACGACATACACCTTGTTCTCGGATTGCTTTGCGACACGCATATGACGCGCGATCTGCGATGCGCCCTCCTCAGAAAGCAGCGCCGTAAAGAGCGGCTGTCCTGCGGCGCGCGGCGGAAAACCGTGGAAGCGGCGTGCTTCCAGTTCCTGATATTCTTCTGCATTCATCGGTCGGTACAGTTCCATTTTCTCCCAGCCTTTCTGTGTTCAGGCGGCGGCTGACTTTTCCTGCTTCAGCCGTCTGGCGTGTATTTCATCGTGTAGTTTGTACATTTTCTGGACAGAGTTTTCAAGAAAGTAATAGTGTGCAACGTATGGGATCAAAAGTCCGAGAACCAGCACGATCAGCGGAAACAATCCCATGAATTCGCCGAACAGAAAGATTCCCAGTACAATAAAGAAGCAGATCGAAAACAGCATCGTTACCAGAAAATGTATCAGACGCTCATGCTGCATAAACTGGATCATAATCAGATGTGACCGCTCCAGCTCTGCATAGTCGATCTCCTCGCCGGAATTGAGCTTTGCTTCCAGCTGTTTCAGATAATCTGTCAGATACTTCCGCATGTCAACCGCCCCCCGTCTTATCTGTGCTCATCCGCTGCATCCGCAGCGAAGAAGCCGTCGAGATCAAGCCTGCCTTCGTTCAGATCACGGAAACGGTCATTGTAACGGTCGATTGTCTCCGCAGATACGAACATCAGATACGCATACAGCGCTTCACTCAGCACCGTGCCGATAAAGCAGCTCGTCAGGCGGAACCGGATCTCACCGGTTTGCAGATTCAGATCGAAGGAGCCGTCAATCAGCCCGTGATTCGCCGCCGTCACCGCAAGTGCGGCATCGCTGCGGCGTGCTTCGTCGATCCGAAACGGCATCACCGAAAGAACCGATACGATCTGACGGTCGGTGCGCAGAATAATGTGCAGCGTCATCGGCAGATCCTCGCCGGTGAAGTGGATGCGGACATGTGTGCGGGTATCCGTCCGCTCCTCAACCGTATATTTGAGCTTTCTGTGCTCGAGCATGGCAAGCAGAACCTCTGTATTCTGCGCTGCGGTCTCGAGTTTTTTCTGTTCGTCGTCCATAACTGTCGTCCTCCTTATTTTGCTCTGTCTATAGTAATATTATACCATAGTTTCCTTCAAATGTCAAGCATAAACTGCGGTTATGCACAAACAAGAAGAAAACTACATAAAATTAAGAATTTAAGCACGATCTGTCTATCAATCAGCACAATCTGCTGCTCACAGTACCGCCGTTGCATGGCGCGTGACATGGCAGCCGACATTCACCGAGACCGGCAGTCCGGCAATATGCGTCGGTGCCTGCTCGATATTCACCGCAAGTGCCGTCACGGTACCGCCGAAGCCCTGCGGTCCGATGCCGAGCCGGTTCACGGATTCCAGCATCTTCTGCTCGAGTGCTGCATAGAGCGGCTTCGGATTGCGCACTGCGACATCACGGCAGAGCGCCTTCTTTGCAAGATATGCACACTGCTCAAAATCACCGCCGATGCCCACGCCGACAACAATCGGCGGACATGGGTTGCTGCCTGCTTTCGCAATCGTCTCCGTCACGAATGCAATGATATCATCCTGTGAAGCGGCTGGCGTCAGCATTTTCAGCGCGCTCATATTCTCGCTGCCGAAACCCTTGGGGCAGACGTCGATGCGGATGCCGTCGCCCGGAACAATGTCAAGATGCAGCACGGCAGGTGTATTATTGTTTGTATTCACGCGCTCCAGCGGATCACCGACGACCGAGCAGCGCAGATAGCCTTCCAGATATCCTGCGGATACGCCCGCATTGACCGCTTCGCGCAGATCGCCGCCCGTGATATGCACATCCTGACCGATCTGCATGAAGACAACTGCCATACCGGTATCCTGACAGATCGGCAGACCCGTTTCACGCGCTGCATCGAGATTCGCGCAGAGGTCGGCAAAAACCGCCTTGCCTGCCTGTGACTGTTCCTGATCTGCGCCGCAGCGGATGCACTGCTCCAGCGCCTCCGGCAGGATCGCATTCGCCTTGATACAGAGATCACGGATTGTTTCGGTGATCTGTCCGGCTGTGATTTCTCTCATATTCTGATGCGCCTTCTTTCCATAGAGTGAAGATGTATTCAGTATAACATAAACCGCAATTTTTTGCAAGAGGTTCTTATAAAATGCTGTCGAAGTAGGAGGTAAGGTATGCGCTGCGCGCATGGATGAAAAATGCAGCAGGCGCCCAGAAGTCTTTTTCATTGCTTCGGGGCAAAACTTCTATACGGGTATCTGTCAAAAAAAGGGAGAACCCAGACGGTTCTCCCCTCTTTCTCATCACTTTCGCTCATCGGAATGCGGCATTGCCGCCCCGCATCAGCGCATCAAGCTCACTCAGCGTCAGCGCTTTGATCAGCACAAACTCACCGTTGTCATCGAGAATATAGCCGCCTGTCACCAGCTTTTTCATCGCGGCAAAGAAATCCGTATCGCCGATGACATCGCCCTTTGTTTTGCTGTAAAGAAGAATACGCCACTTCGTAATCTCATCACCGTCCGGATGATAGCGCTTATGCGGCAGCTTCGGCATGATCGTCTCAATGCCCTCGTTCATCGCAAGCACGCCGAACGGTTCGCCCGCCGGATCGGTAAAATACCGCGGTGCCGCAACAAATGCATTTGTCCAGTCGGCATTTCTGCCCTGATAATTGCCGTAATCAATCATCTTGTTGCCCTCTCTGCAAGATTGTTTCCATTCCGATTTTCTGCGGATGCATACCGCAGCTCTCGTAGAATGCCTGCGCGGACGGATTGCATGCCCAGACATTCAGCGTCACATTATAACAGCCCAGCGACCGCGCATATTCCAGCACCGCATCATAAAGCCGCCGCCCGACATGCTGCCGCCGTGCCGCTTCATCCACGCAAATATCGTCGATATACAGCGTTTTGATATCGGTCAGCACATGATCATCCGGGTGCTGCTGCAAAATGCAGAAGGCGTGTCCGAGCACATGTGCATCCGCATCGTCCGTCAGCACGAAAACCGGCGTTTTTTCATCAGCAAAGATCGCTGCAAGCTCGTCGGCGGTGTATTTCGTTGCCGGACCCTTGAAAAGATCGGGTCTGCCGCTGTGATGCACCATATCCACCTGCACCAGCAGGTTCAGAATATCAGGAATATCGCGTATTTCGGCTCTGCGAATCATATTTGCACCTCATATCGGGCTTACAGTGTCATCTGCCCGTTGATTTCCAAATCTTTTGCCATACCGCCCGATGCCGGAATATTCTTCACGACATACTTTTTCATGTTCTCGAGCTGCTCCGCAGTCAGAACAGATGCCGAATCGAGCGCCGAGGACTTCGATTTCAGCGTCATGACCTGTACGCCGATTGAATCGCGTGTGGTCTTCGGCAGCAGCATCGCGGTATTGAACACGACTGCGCGGTTATTCGTCGAGCGCAGCAGGACATCGCAATCCTCTGCAATGAAAATGATATCGACAATCGGATTCTTTGCAGAGTACGCATTTGCGAGCTTTTTGCGGTTTGTCTTGGTCGCATAGGCGCTGAGCGGAACCTTTGCAACCTTGCCGTTTGCAAAGCAGAACAGCAGGAATCCGCTGTAATCCTCCGTCGCAACCATATACTTCACACGCTCGCCGTCATCAAAGCCGAGCTTGACCGGTACATAATCGCCGAGTACGCTTGCCTTTGTATCATCAAATGCGGCGGCGCGCGTCTTATAGACCTGTGCCTGATCCGTGAAGAACAGCAGCTCCGTGCGGTTTGTCGCATTCTTCTGCTGCGTCATCACGTCGCCCTCTTTCAGCTTCTGGTCGCTGCTCATGCGCAGGCTCTGCGGCGTGATCTTCTTGAAATAGCCCTCTGCCGACAGGAACAGATGCACCGGATAATCGGGCGTATCGTCTTCTGCCTCGGTCTCCGGTTCGTCATTCAGATCATAGAACAGCGTCTTGCGCGGCTGACCGTATTTCTGCGCGACCTTTTTCAGCTCCTCAATCATGATCTTCCGGATCTTTTTGACATCCTTCAGGATATCCTCCATTTCGGCGATATCCTTGCGGAGCTGCTCAATCTCCTGTGTGCGCTTTAAGATATATTCACGGTTGAGATGACGCAGCTTGATTTCTGCGACATACTCCGCCTGCACATTGTCGATGCCGAAGCCGATCATAAGGTTCGAGACAACCTCCGATTCCTCCTCGGTCTCGCGGATGATCCTGATTGCCTTGTCAATATCCAGCAGAATCTTCTCGAGACCTTCCAGAAGGTGCAGCTTGTCCTGCTTTTTGTGCAGATCAAAATAGACTCTGCGGCGGACGCACTCTGTCCGGAATGCAATCCATTCCTCAATGATCTCGCGCACGCCCATGACCTTCGGCATGCCTGCAATCAGAATATTGAAATTGCAGGAGACCGCATCCTGCAACGGCGTCATGCGGTAGAGCTTCTGCATCAGCTTTTCCGGATCGGTGCCGCGCTTTAAGTCGAGCGTCAGCTTTAAGCCGTTTAGGTCGGTTTCATCGCGGAGATACGAAATCTCGCGGATTTTGCCCGCCTTGACCAGCTCGACAATCTTCTCCATGATTGCTTCGATTGTGGTAGAATACGGAATCTGCGTGACCTCGATGCAGTTCGCGGATTTGTCATAATTCCACTTCGAGCGCAGCTTGATGCTGCCTCTGCCGGTATCGTAGATTTTGCGCAGCTCCTCCTCATCATAAAGCATGAATGCGCCGGTCGGGAAATCCGGTCCTTTCAGCGTCGAGAGAACATCGTGCTCCGGATCTTTCAGCAGTGCAATCGTTGTCTCGCAGACCTCCGCCAGATTGAACGGGCAGACATTGCTAGCCATGGAAACCGCGATGCCGACATTTGCATTGACCAGCACCGAAGGATAGCTTGCAGGCAGCAGCGTCGGCTCCTGCATTGTATTATCATAATTCGGGATGAAATCGACCGTTTCCTTGTCGATATCCGCGAACAGCTCCGCAGCAATCGGTTCCAGTCTGACCTCGGTATAACGCGGTGCGGCATATGCCATATCACGCGAATATACCTTGCCGAAATTGCCCTTGCTGTCTACATACGGATGCAGCAGAGACTCGTTGCCGCGTGCAAGGCGCACCATAGTCTCATAGATTGCGGCATCGCCGTGCGGATTCAGACGCATCGTCTGTCCGACGACGTTTGCGGATTTTGTTCTTGCACCGGAGAGCAAGCCCATTTTGTACATCGTATACAGCAGCTTGCGATGCGAGGGCTTGAAGCCGTCGATCTCCGGCAGTGCGCGCGAGACAATCGCGCTCATGGCGTAGGGCATGAAGTTCTTCCGGAGCGTTTCCGTGATCCGCTCCTCGACCATTAACCCTGCGCCCTCAATATATGCATTTGAGGGATTCGCCTCTCTCACCGGCGTATCCTTGCGTTTTCTTGGCATAGTTTCAATCCTTTCGGCATGAAAAAGTAGGAAGGAGGATGCAGGAAGGAGGAAGTGTTAATTTGCAGAATTCAGCGTTTTTGTCACTGATGAAGGCAGGCGGTACAATTCCTCACAATCCTGCTTCATAGAAATAAACATCGGACGTGAGAGATAATCTGTTTCATACAGCAGTTCCATCCAGTACAATGTTTCGGAACATTCCTTAAATGCAATATACATTTTTGAAAGGAAATCTTTTCTGCTGATTGCACAGTTTGCTTCTGCAATATTGGCACCGATACTCGTGCCGCTGCGCAGTATCTGCTTTGAAAGAATAAACTCATGCTTTTCTCTGGTCAGATACTGATACATACGAACAATACGAATTGCAAAAGTGCTTGCTTTTCACCTTGTTAATATTGGTTTCCATTCCTTCCTCCCTGCTCCTTTCTCCTTCCTCCTTCGTTTTTACGAAATGTCTGCGAGGTCGAGATAATCGCCGCCGTGCTCTGCGATATAGTCCTTACGCGCGGCGAGATTGTCTCCGAGCAGCATATCAAACATCTCAAACGTCGCTTCGGCTTCCTCCGGTGTAATGCGGATAATACGGCGCGTCTCCGGATTCATCGTCGTCAGTGCCATCATTTCCGCTTCGTTCTCACCGAGACCCTTTGAACGCTGGAGCGTATATTTCTGCCCCTCGAGCATCGAGAGAATCTTCACACGCTCCTTTTCATCGTATGCAAAATAGGTGCGGTCCTTCGTCGTGATCTCAAACAGCGGAGATTCCGCAATATAGACATATCCCTCGCGGATCAGCGTCGGGGCAAGGCGATAGATCATCGTCAGAATCAGTGTGCGGATATGGAAACCGTCCTCGTCGGCATCCGTACAGATCACGATTTTGTTCCAGCGCAGGTTTTCCAGACTGAACGTCGCAAGCTCCTTGTTCGCCTTCGTCGTGACCTCGACACCGCAGCCCAGAACCTTCAGCAGATCGGTGATAATCTCCGACTTGAAGATACGGACATAATCGGCTTTCAGACAGTTCAGAATCTTGCCGCGCACCGGTATAACCGCCTGAAACTCTGCGTCACGCGCCATTTTGACGGAACCGAGTGCGGAATCGCCCTCCACGATATACAGCTCGCGGCGGTCGGTATCCTTCGAGCGGCAGTCCACAAACTTCGGCACCATATTGGATAAATCCAGATTGCCCGAGAGTTTCTTTTTGATATTCAGACGGGTACGTTCGGCATTCTCACGGCTGCGCTTGTTGATCAGCACCTGCTCCGCGATGCGTGCGGCATCGTCCGGATTCTCCGTGAAATATACCTCGAGCTGATGTTTCAGAAACTCCGTCATTGCCTCATAGACAAAGCGGTTTGTGATCGCCTTTTTCGTCTGGTTTGCGTAGGATGCAATCGTCGAGAAGGACGACGATACCAGCACGAGACAATCCTGAATATCCTGAAATCCGATCTTGTTTTCGTTCTTCTGATAGCGGTTGTTATTTTTCAGGAAGGCGTCGATCTGCGCAGTAAATGCACGCTTGACCGCATCATCCGGCGAGCCGCCGTGCTCCAGCCAGCTCGAATTGTGATAATATTCCAGACGCTGCACCTGATTGGAGAATGCAAATGCAACCGACAGCTTGACCTTGTATTCGTCACGGTCGGCGCGGTCGCGTCCCTTGCGGTCTGCCGACCAGAACTGCACAGGCGTCAGCGGCTTGTCCCCGACAATCTCATTGACATAGTCGGTGATGCCGTTTTCATAATAAAATTCGGTTGTATCAAACTTACCCGGCGTAACCTCGTTGCGGTAGATGAACAGCAGATTCGGATTGACAACCGCCTGCCGTTTCAGCACATCGCGGAACCAGTCATCCGTGACCGCAATATCCGTGAAAACCTCAAGATCGGGCTTCCAGCGCGTCTTCGTACCGGTCTGTTTGCGCGTCGCCGCTGCCTTCTGCAAGCCGCCGATATTTTCGCCCTTCTCAAAATGCAGCGTATACTCCTGCCCGTCGCGGATGACCGTCACATCCATATACTCCGATGCAAACTGCGTTGCACAGAGACCCAGACCGTTCAAGCCCAGCGAATAAGCATAGGTATCCGCTTCGGCGTCATACTTTCCGCCTGCATACAGCTCGCAGTAGACCAGCTCCCAGTTATAGCGCTCCTCGGTCGGGTTCCAGTCTACCGGACATCCTCTGCCGAAGTCCTCGACCTCGACGGAATGGTCGAGATACCGCGTAATCAGAATCTTTTTGCCGAAGCCTGCACGCGCCTCGTCAATCGAGTTCGTTATGACCTCGAAGACCGAATGCGCACAGCCGTCCAGACTGTCCGAGCCGAAGATCACCGACGGACGCTTCCGGACCTTATCCGGTCCTTTCAGCATCGTGATACTCTCGTTGCCGTATTCCTGCGGCACCTGTTGTTTCGCCATGCATGATGTTCCTTTCATAAAATAGTCATACTTTATTAGTATAGCACACTTTTGAAAAAAAAGCAAGCCAACAGAAAAAAGAGGATACAGAAAAATAAAGTAGGAAGGAGCAGGGAGGAAGGAGGAAGTGCTGATTACCTCCGGTTTAGGAGTGAGATGTTGCTGTATCGCCTTACGGCGATAATAAAGAAGCAGTCAAAAACATCCTCCCTCCTACTTTCTCCTTCCTACTTTTCCTTTCTCTTTTGTGTGTAAAATCTGAAAAATACCGGCAGAAGTTGCAATTTGTCCGGAAACATGGTATAATATAGTTTGGATTGTATTGTGCAGTCCGGAAGAAACCCCTTCGTGCCCTTTGTACCGAAAGGAGCAAATTATGAATCACCAAACAAAAAAAATGACAGCCCGTATCGCTGCGGCTGCCGCGGTATTCCTCTGCGGCGCTGCCCTTCCGCTGAACGCTTCGGCAGGCAGCGTCGAGGATGTCTATGACGCCATGCGCAGAATCGGCATGCCCGAATCCATGATTCAGGAGGCAAAGCTCCAGTATCAGAATACCGAACATGACGAGAACGGCATGAGCATCAACGGCACGTATTTCACCTACGATGTCTGGGCGGATATGGTCGAAATCTATGAGGACGATATCTGGACTGAGGTCGGCAAGCAGTTCGGCATCTCCGGCGAGGAGATCAAAAATGCCTCCGCCACAGCCGCCCCCGCACAGACCTCCGCTGCCGATCCGCCGGCACAGACGCCCGCACAGCCCCAGAAGCCTGCGGTCTCCGTCGAACCGTCCAAGCCCTTTGTCAATATGACACTCGATGAGAAAAAGGAATATGTCGCAAGCCTGCCCGAAGAAGAACGCGCCGGCTTCATCGCCGGTCTCTCCACGACTGAGCGAAACAGTATCATCAAGCAAATGGACACCGGCAGTCAGGCAAATATCGCAAGCGGCTTCATTGACCTCGGTGAACAGCTCGGCATGCATATCTCCGTCGATCAGCTCGACGGCAGCGGCATCAATTATTCCGTCCGCAACAGTGAAGGCACACTGATCGACGTTTCCAGCGTCGGCACTTCCGTCGATGATACCGGCTGGAATACAACCGTCCCCGTGCTCGGCGGCTCCGCCATGATTCTCGGCGCAGTCGGCGGTCTGGTGCTCGCGTTCCGCAAGCAGCGCAGAGAGGAGCATGACGCATGAGGAAGATTTACAGAATCATTCCGGCGGCGCTGCTCGGTCTCCTTGCATCCGCTGCCCTGCTGACGGCACCAGTCTCCGCTGAAAATGCCACGGCGGACGATGTCTTTGCAACCATGCGCGAAATCGGTCTGCCGGACGGCTACATCCAGGCTGTACACACGAAATTTCTTTCTCAGCCCGATCAGCATGATGAAAACGGCATGACGATGAACGGCACATACCGCAGCTATGACGAATGGATCAATGTCATCCGTGAAGAGGGCGCGCTCAAAATCTACGAGGCATCTGCAAACGCAATGGGCGTGGACGTCGAAACGCTGATTCTCATGTTCGGCGAACCGGAGAAAATTGAAAACTATGTTCCGTCCGTGACGCCGGAAAAGCCGTTCGCCGAAATGACGCTCGAGGAAAAGCGCGCCTATGTGGACAGTCTGCCCGAGGAGGAGCGTGCATTATTCCTCGCAAGCCTTACGCCGGAGGAGCGCAACAGCATCTTAAAGCAGCTTGATCCCGAGCAGAAGGAGCAGGTCGCAGGCGGTCTCATCGAGCTCGGCGAAGAGCTCGGTATGCATATCTCGGTCGATGATGTCGATGAATTCCGGTTCAGTGTCCGCGATGACAGCGGCAGACTGATTGGTTCGGCCGGCTTCGGGCTTTCCGTGGATGCGACAGGCTGGAATACAACCGTTCCGGTGCTCGCGGGTTCCGGTATGATTCTGCTGTCTGTCGGCGGATTGCTGCTGCTCACCCGCAGAACCGGAAAACAGGAGGACGAACAGCATGGCTGAACAAACCGAAAAGAAGCGCGGCGGCAAAGCGATTCTCATTCTGACGCCGTTTCTGCTGCTGCTGCTGACCGGCGGTATTCTGATTCTCTGCTATTCTCTCGCGCCGACACACCGCTTGCAGAAATATCTGAATATCGCATTTATGGATAATCTCAAGACGACCGCACAGACCGACGGTCTGCATATTATCGAAAATGATATCAGCACAAATGATACGCCGTCGGAAACCTTTGACGCGGGCGAGATCATCTATCCGACCTTCGGCGAACAGTATGCGATGCTGCAAATCGAATCGGCGGATATCTATGTCAGCGTCTATTACGGCGTCAATGCGGAACTGCTCGAACGCGGCGCATGCCAGTCCACGCAGTCCGCGATCATCGGCGAAAATCCCGGCAATACCGTCATTGATGCGCATGTCACGACCTTCTTCTCCGATCTCAGCAAAGTGAAGCCCGGCGATACGGTCAAGCTCTATACAAAATACGGCAGATTTGTCTATAAGGTTACGGAGCAGATCGAATTCAGCAAGGAGGACAAGCGCTATCTGACCGTACCGAAGGAGGGCGAATATCTGACGCTCTATACCTGCAAGCCGCAGGTGCTCGGCAGCCCCGATCAGCGCGTCGGCGTGCGCTGTGAGCCGGTTGAAAAGCAGTTCTATGCGCAGAGCAAGCAGGAAGGAGGCACACAATGAGCAAAGCCTCAACCTATATTGCAAGTGTGATTTTTTCGCTGCTGCTGATCTTTCTGATGATCGGCGCGGCACTGGCAGGCGTCCTGCGCTTCTGCGCGCTCGATACGCAGACCGCGCTCTCAATCGTGGATTCGCAGAATCTTCCGGCGCGCGTACATGCCGCACTCGAAACAAATGCAAAGCAGCAGGAAAGTACGACCGGCATCCCCTATGATGTCTATGCGGAGGCGATCACCGAGGAACAGCTCGCGCCGATCATCCGCGATACCGTCACGAACGGCTTTGCCTATCTCCGCGGCGATACCGCAAGCCTCGGCGTTCAGCCCGATTTTTCTGCGCTGGAAGCGAAAATCCGCGAATTCTTTCTCTCCTATGCAGAAAAGAACGGCATCAAGCAGAACGAGACCTTAGAGGAAGCCGTCCGCTCGACGACCGATGCGGCAGAGGCGAATATCCTCGCTGCCTGCGATGTGTTCCGGTTCGGCTCGCTCAATGATGCGGGCGTCATCAAAAAGGCAAAGGTCTATGTCCCGTGGGCAGGCATTGCGGCGCTCGCACTGATCGCTGCGGTGATCATCTTCGCCGGTATCCTGTTCCTCATCAACGTGCATGAGCACGGCAACGGCTTCTACTGGGTCGGCACGGCTGCGCTGATCGCGGCGATTCTGCTGCTGATCCCGTCCGTCTGGCTGTATCAGGCGCGCTGGTTCGACCGCTTCGCCGTCAAGACCGACCAGACCTTCGCCGCAGTCACCGGCTTCCTCTATACGAATACAAAGGCTGTCATTCTGACAGCAATCGGCGGCATCATTGCTGCATTTGTCATGTATCTGATCTTCGGACTGTTCCGCCTCCGCCGACATAAGCGCGAGGTCGTCCGCAAGGCAAAGCACTGACAGGGAACCGGAGGCACCGATCTGTCTCCGGTTTTTCACGGAACATCATCAAAATTCATGTCAATCATCACAATCATCGCAATCATCCGTCAGCATCACCGATCATAATATCACGACATAGATTCGGAGTCATATGGTATGAGAAAGGCAATCAAGATGAAATACATTATTGCGGGTATCCTGCTTGCTGTGATCGCAGGCATCGTCGTATTCCTTGCCCTACATGCAAAATCGAACAAAAAACAAATGGCAAAGACAATCGGCGAAAGCATGCAGATTCTCTCTCAGCATTTTCAGGTGACGGAACGCGATCCCGCCGAATATGCACAAATCCGCATCTACGGGCTGATGAAATTCGATGTGAAGCAATATGAAATCGGCGGCGTCGGCAATCTCTCCGTCATGACAACAAATATGGGCTTTATGCAGATGCTTTCGTTTGTGATTACGCCGTTTGAAAAGAATCTGCCGCTGCTGTCTATGGATTACATGTACTTCCCCGGCAGCCGCAAGACCTATACAGAGGTCTATGATCTCGTCGCGGACAAAGACGCACCGGAATATCAGACCGTACTGGAAACCATGAACGGACTCTCTGAGACCGGCAAGGCGCTTGCCGATCTGCCGCGCGGCGAGCTGCCGTGGTACGATTATCTGCTGACCGTCAAGCTCTATAAAACCGGCTCCGCAAAGCAGGATGAGACGATACATGCGCTCTTCTGCGATGCAGTCAGACGCTATGCTGATGCTGCGGATACGCTTGAACCGCTCAGCGAGGAAGAAAAGGCAGTCAAGGCACAGCTCACGCAGCAGTACAGCGACGACCTGATCGAAAAGGGCGGCGTCTCGACCGATGTGTTCAAGAAAGCACTCGGTCCGGAGAAAACCAAGGATTTCTTCGACAAGGTATTCTTCGGAAACAGCGCACAATAAATATGCAGTCAAAAAGCCGTGATACAGCGTTCCGAGCTGTATCACGGCTTTCTGTTATCTGAATAAAATATCCTTCCGATTCACAATCAGACCGGCTATGCCTCCGTCACGGAGCAGTGCAGGCATATCTTCTGTGCTGCGGATATCCCGATCCGTTAAGATGCCGCCTGCAAAGGCATCCTCCCAGTGCGCATCGGAACCTGAAAACTGCGGCAGACCGAAGCTCTCTGCATACCAGAGGGCGCGGTCGTTAAAAATCTCCTGATGATTGCCTGCGTTCCAGACCTCGACTGCATCGACACGGTCCGGCAGCAGCTTGATCAGCGGCACATAGCTCTCCTGCCGGAACGGATGCGCATGCACCAGAATGCCGCCTGCCTCCCGCACCAGCTTCAGATATTCCAAAGGCGTGACGCGGACCGTCTCCGGATGCGCAAGCAGCCATTCCGGCGGAAGACCGTAGGTCAGGAAGTCATTGCCCTCCCAGCTGTATTCCCATCCGAAACAGACGCGCAGCCCGATTGCTTCACCCGCCGCCTTTGCATGATCGTAGCCCAGACAGAACTGCCGCACCCATTCACGCCACGGCTGCGAACGGTCAACCGAGGTGTTTCCGCAGTAAAAATGATCTGTCACAAACATGCCGTCATAGCCTGCCGCCTTGCAGCTTCGCGTCATATCCGCAGCAGATGCCCGCGCACAGGCACTCCCCTCCTGCGTATGGACATGTGTTTCCCAGCGCATCATTGTAATCTTCCTCCCGAAAAAACAGTATCGCAAAGCACCCGCCCTGCGATACTGTATGCTTTCTTATTTGATCGAAGCCGCGATCTTCGGCGAAATCACAATCGCCAGCAAAATCAGCAGAATCTGAATCGGATTGATCGAAACGCGCATTCCGAAGGTGATCGCAAATGCATGGAGATCGAGCGTTCCGGGCTCAATGCCGAAGCTCAGTGCCGTGCCGAGCCAGCGCACTGTCGGCTCCTCCAGTCCGGCGCAGAGATTGCCGAGCAGATAGCCGAATACGATTGCCATAATGATCATGAGCAGATAAATGAGCTTGTTTTTCATTTTGATAATCCTTCCTTTTCATGTTCTGCATTGTTTCTGTATCTTTTTATACGCCTGTTGAGCCGAAGCCGCCGCTTCCGCGGTCTGTCTCCGGCAGGATATCCGATTCCGTAATCTCCGGCAGGATCACCGGTACAACGATCAGCTGCGCAATCCGCAGTCCGTCCGTGACCATGAACGGCACATCGCTCTGATTGATCAGCGGTACACAAATTTCGCCGCGGTAATCCGCATCGACGATCCCGACGCCGTTTGCCATACCGATGCCGTGCTTCGATGCCAGTCCCGAACGTGCACAGAGCATCAGCATCACATCCCTGCGCGCCGGTGCTGCGGCAAGCCCCGTCGGAATCAGCCGAATCTCATGCGGCGGAATCTCGACCGGCTCCGCAACCGCCGCGGATAAATCCATTCCGGCGCTTGCTTCCGTCGCCCGCGCAGGCAGCTTTGCATTTTCACGCAGCCGCTTGAAGGTCAGCAGCATCACGGCATCCGTCCTTTCGTTATAAACTAATCTTTAGTATAGCACATTTTGTCGAATTTTGCAAGTACCTTTCTGAGAAAAGTCATTCATCAAACAGCTTCTGTATTTTTTCCCGAAATGCATCGTCGATCTCATACAGATAACTCGAATGCGGCTGCACCACAGGTATCACAATCCGCTCCGTTTCCGGTACACCGAGCGAATCCAGAATCAGCTTTGCATCTTCAATCATCAGCGGCTTGAGTGACCGGATTTCCAAGTCCGTCTTGCTGCGGTTTGTGCCGCTCATCAGTCCGCATTCGTAGCTCTCCGGCGCCATTGCCCAGACATAGATTTCAATGCCCTTGAAATCTGACAGCGCAAAATATTGAGGGTACTGCGCTTTCAGTTCGTCCAGTCTTGCCTGATCGGCAGCGCTGAGATCGTTCCAGAACAGACCGTCTTCATCCGGCTCAATATATGCCGGTACCGTGATATCCTTGCCCTTCGTATCGACTGCCCGGAAAAAGACCGACTGTTCCATGATTCCGCCGATGTATTTCCGCATCAGGAAATCGGTATCTTCATCCCCTGCAAGCGTGAAAAAGCGCATATTCTGATCCTCAGCACCGTCCTGCACCTGATATCCCAGACAGCTTCCGACATCCTCGCCGTCTACGCCGCCCTTTGCCGGTTTCCCGTAAGGAATATAGATTCTGTCCTGATATCTGACTGCATAATACGTATCATTCCGATCCGCAGGATTGATAAATGTTTCGTTATAAAACACAGCCGGATTCTCCGGCAGGGAATCGTCGATCCGCTTGCAGCCTGTCACCAGACAGAGCACGGCAGCAAGCAGCAGCAGAAATGCAAATCGTTTTATCATGGTATCTCCTCTGTACAGTGATTGTTCCAAAAATATACACAGCCGCAGGACCTCTGACCGGAATCAGAAATCCTGCGGCTTGAACTCAGCGATAGGTTGCGGCGATTTCTTCCTTTTGCAGTCCGGTTCTGCCCTGACAGTCATACTCCTCATAGAAAAGGCGCGTCGGGGTATTGAACGGGACAATATGGCTGCCGCCTGCATGCTTATACTGCGTAATACGGAAGCAGACGCGCGTCTCATCACAGGCATCGAGCATCACGGACATCGAACCGTCGGTCTGCTCCGTACCGATCAGATGCGGCGATGCGGAGAACTGGAAAATCTCCGGCAGCGCAAAGGAAGAATTATGCATGATCGTCAGAACAGGCTTGCGCTGTGCCAGAATCCGCTCCTGCTGCGGCGTATCGCGGAATGCATCCAGCGCGATCAGGTCGGGCATGACAGGGGCGTTCAGCGTTTTCAGTCTCGCACAGCCTGCAAACGCACCGCTCCGGATTGCGCGGATCGAGCGCGGAAGCGTGACCGATTCCAGCGCCGCACAGTTATGAAACGCATTCGCATCAATGACCGTGACACCCTCCGGAATCACGATCTCGCGGAGCAGCGAGCAGAATTCAAAGCAGCCGATGCCGATCTTGCCTGCATCGCCGTCGGGATAGCGCATCTCCGCCGGCATCAGGATATTTTCGAGCATGTCGCAGTCGCGGAAGGCATATGCTCCGAGCTCGCAAAGCGCATTCGGGAGCGCCGCACGCCGCAGATTTCTGCATTCACGGAACGCGCTCTCGCCGATGATTCTGACGGTTTCCGGTATCTCGACCTCCGTCACGGAGCTGTCGCGGAACTCGCCGCGTTCAACACGGTCTTTGTTATGATACTTGATCTTATCCGCACCGGATTTCCGAAAAATGCCCATTTCCATTCTCCTTTGATTCTGTTGTTCTTTTTTCTTTCAGATCAGCCCGGCGTAACCGGATAGAGACTCTTGTCACGCTCAAAGCAGTTGCCGTTTGCAGCCGAGAAGGCATCAATCTGAGCGTCAGTCCAGAGGAAGAAGTCATTGCCGCCGCAGTAGGGGCATGCATCGAAGTGATACCATGCACCGTTGACGCGCACCAGATTCCAGAAGTGCTGCGCGTACCAGACCTGCGGGGTATCCTCCTCGCCGTCCTCGGTTTCGGTATTCGGATTCTGCCGGCAGACAATCATATTATCATAGCCTGCGCAGGTCAGCAGCAGTCTCGAAAGACCGTAGTAGCATGCGGAATCGCCGTAGCCGAGCGTCAGTGCATCAACAGCAGCGATCTGCCAGTCATCATTGTTGTTGCCGTTGACATAATTCAGATGTGTCTTGACATAGTCAAAAATGGCTCTTGCAAATGCCTTCTGATCGACGGGCGAAGTGGTCTTCTCGATCTGATGCACGATATAATCGCCCATACGCATGACATCCTCCTGCGTGAACATATTGGAGCTGTCATAGGTCGAGAGCACTTCAAGCTCGGCGGTCTGCGTGCCGATATTGCCCGCGGAATCCTCTGCGGAATATGTAATCGTATAATTGCCGGCACGGTTGATATTGAATCCGGCAGGCTCCTGCACAGAAACAGTCAGCTGACCGTCCACGCTGTCGATTGCGGTTACGCCGCGCAGATAGTCTACCGGTACGCCGATCATCGTGCGCATTTTGGTAAGACCCTGAATCTGCGGAACTTCGCCGTCACCGCCGACGCTGTACTGCACATCGTAGGTCTGGCTGTTGCCTGCCGCATCGACAAGCACGATCTGCGTGCTTCTCTGACCCGGCGTAATCGTCAGCGGCTTCTCGGAGAAATACGATTCAACCGGAGACATATCCGTGCAGCTTTCGATGAAATCATCGGTCTTGACTTCCTGATTGATAAAGAAGCTCACATTCTGGCGAATCTCCGCAACAGGCGGCGTCGAATCCAGCACCTGCAGCTTGAACGGAATCTCTCTGCCGTCCTTCTCTTTGACTGTCACGGAATAAATACCGATCTCCGTAAACTCGGAAAGCGGCGGCTCAACCGTTGCACCTGCAAAGCTCTCACCGAGCAGCTCCTCAACCGTTGCGACCGTGCCTGCCTCCATATTCATAATGGAATCCTTGACGGTCAGCACCGAATTTTCCGTGCGCGTCGTGCCGTCCTTGAGCTGGACGAGGATTGCAACATCATGGTCGCCGACCTCCATATCCGGAATCGTCAGATAGCGCGCGTCGCTGACCAGAATGCTTGTCCGCTTATACAGGAACGAAAACGGCGAAGGGAGCTCCGCGCCTGCCCACATGGTTACATTGTCCGTGACATAATCCAGGCTGGACGAAACCACGGTCTGACCGTCCCTGCCGCGGTGTACCGCCGCGGAAATCAGCGCGACCACAATTCCGGCAAGAATCATCATACCGGCAAAGAGATATCCCTTCTGCTGCGTATTCTCACCCGATGCGGCAGAATCCCTCTGCTCGAATTGTTTTTTTGAACGCTTCATTTGCAAACGCCTTTCTCTCCGGAACGCCGGAGAATTTGATTAACAGACAGTTACATTTTATTATACCGCGTTTTCCTCTGATTGTCAAGTTTCTTTGCAGGATTTTGCTGAAACAGGCACGATTTTGCTGCATTCAAACGCACATCCGGCAGATGATCGTAAAAAATCAAACATCGGTGCATGCCGGCTGATCCGCAGAAAGCGGCATGTGATCGGTGCGGAACGGCGCAAGCGGCAGTCCGTTCATGCCGAATACCGTCACCTGCATATAATTCGTCCACGCATAGCGCGCAAACTGCGGCGCAGGAACATCCTTTGCCGTCAGAGTAATGCAGTCCGGCGCGAACACTGCGTTTGCAGGATGAAAGACGCCGTCTGCGCCTGCAAGCTCGAAGCCCGCAGCCTCACCTGTCAGACGGAAACCCTCGGGCGCATACTCCGTGCGGATGACATAGCTGCTTCCGAGCGGATAGCCCAGCCGGAGCATCGGCGCGGATGCCTTTGCGCGCGGCATTCTGTGATAGACCTCGCAGAGTGCCTGCAAAACGAGCCTGTGCCCGACCGTCGCCTTCTCCTTCGGGTGGATATTATCAAATTCGCCGCCGTCTGCGAGCACGGCAATTCCGGTATGCCGCAGCTTGCGATAGACATTCGCCTGCGCCTCGCGGATGCGGCACCAGTGCTTGTAATCGGGATCGTATACGGTCCGGAACATCGGCAGCTGCACATTCAGAAACGGCAGCTCACTGTCGTTCCAGTCACGGCGCCAGCAGCCGATCAGCGCCGTCAGCAGCGTTTCGTAGGTTTCGGGACGGTGATCATCCGATTCGCCCTGATAATACAGAAAACCGCGCAGCGTATACGGACAGACCCTTTGCAGCATCGTCTCATACAGCCCGCAGGGACGGTTCTCGTTCTTCGGTCCCATTGGTCCCGGATAATGCGATTCTCCGACGATTTTCAGTGCATCGTTCCATGAGATATCCGGCTGCTTTTCCAGCAGCTTGGAGTAATCGCCCCACCATTTCGCCTGATATGCGGTGTATTCGTCATAGGCGGCGATCAGCTCTGCATCGGTCCTGCCAGCAACCGCCTTGTCATAATCCTCCAGATACGGATGCAGCGCGATCTCTGCTTCAAGTACATCTCTCGAAACCCACGCAGATGCGGATGTTCCGCCCCAGTTGCAGCCGATCAGTCCGACCGTCACGCCGAGCTTCTGTGCAAGCTCGAGACCGAAATACAGCCCGACTGCCGACCATGCGCGAGCGCCCTCCGGCGTTGCCTTGTTCCATGCAGCCTGCCGTTCGGCGCGCTCGAAATCGCCGTCAATCATCTGCTGCTTCGGCGTATAGTAGAAGCGCACGCCGCAGTCCGGCGTCAGCGAATCAAGCAGCATCTGCCCGTTCAGCTCATCCTTGATCTCATACTCCATGTTGCTCTGTCCGCCGCAAAGCCAGACCTCACCGACTGCAATATCGCGGTACACAATCTGCACCGCACCGCTGCGGATTGTCATGGTCAGGCCCTCCGCCGCGGGCATCGGCGGCAGCGTCACGCGCCATTTGCCGTCCCGCACGGTATCCGATGCGGACTGTCCGCCGAGCGTAACCGTGACGCGCCTGCCGTCTTTGCCGTCGCCCCAGACTTTGATCGGCTTCTCTCGCTGTAATACCATATTGTCTGTGAAAATTGCTGCTGTTCTCATAATCGTAACCTCTTTCTTTTCTCTGATTTATGAAAGGCGCTCCGGTGAAACACCGGATTCAGCCGTTCAGTTTTGTAAGAAATGCTTTCATATCTTTGCTGATTCTCTCGCTCTCATAATAATGCACATAATGTCCGCAGTCAAGCTGAATCAGCGTTCCGTCTGACGATGCGTCAGCCATGGACTGCATCCCGCTTACCCAAAACGGATCGTCCAAAAAATCCGCAGAAGCATACAGAAGCACCGGAACGGTCGGCAGCGGCACGGATTTGCTTCTCTCATCCAGGGCAATGAGGCGTTCCGTTTCGCCCTCACTCAGCATCGTCTGATTCACAGCTTTATGACAGATAATTTCTTGATAAATCGCGCATTCTTCCTTCGTAAGTGTTCCCGACTCGTCATGGAACGGAAAACGGTCAAGTCCGGCAACTCTCAGGAACTTTGCAAGCCCTAACCCGACAGAGTTCATGAAATCGCCGTCTCTGAGTGCCGGGATATTCCGACAGCCCGGCGTACACATATCCAGACCGACGATCGACTCGACCTCTTCCGGGAATTGCTGCGCCCACATGGTCGCTTCATAGCCGGAAAACGAATGCGCACACAGCACATACGGCGCTTCGATGCCGCATTTTTCAAGCGCTTCCCTGTCCTGACGGAGAATCGTGTCCATATCGCGCTCACCGTCTACGATATCGCTGAAGCCGTAACCGAACTTTTCCACAACGACAATTTTGTAATCGTCAGAAAGGCGGCTGTATAGCGGCTTGAAATCGAGGATCGGTGAGGCAGTTCCCCAGCCGGACAGAAATACGAGCGTATGGTCGCCCTCGCCTTCGGTATAGATGCTCATATTGTGACCGTCCACCGCGACAAGCTGACCGAGCGGCTTTTCGTATAAGGCTCTGTTCTTTCGCAGCATGATCTGATTGTATACCGTTGTGACAATGAGAAACACTGCAATCAGAATCAGCAGTCCGAGCAGAACTTTGCCGATTGTTTTGAATGCTTTTTTCATTTTCACATTCTCTTTCTGTTTACGGCTGCTGCTCCGGCTGATTCAGTCTGCCGTAGGTTTCATTCATCTCGCGGATTTTTGCAGCGAGCTTCGGCGTGAAATCATCGGCTTCGGTGCGGTAAATCCAGTTGCCGCCGAGGGTAGAGGGCGTATTGATGCGGTCAGAGGGCGGCGCATTGACAAAATCCTGAAACGGTGCGACCGCGATCTTTGCAGTCGAGCGCCATGCCGCGCGCAGTACCGCCTGCGGCAGCTTCTTCGGCTTCTTTACGCCCAGATACCGCATCGCATAGGCATTGGTCTCATCCGAATTGCTCTTGACCCAGCCGCGCAGCGTGTGATTGTCATGCGTGCCGGTGTAGCAGACACAGTTCGGGGTCTCAAAATTATGCGGCAGATACGGGTTTTCCGCGTCGCTGTCGAATGCAAACTGCATGACCTTCATCCCCGGAAAGCCCGTCCGCTTCAGCAGACGGATCACCGCAGGCGTGATATTGCCCAGATCCTCTGCAATCACGTTCATCCCGCCGAATTTCTCCTTTGCAGCCTTCCAGAGCGCATAATCGGGACCCTTGACCCATTTGCCGTGCTCGGCAGTCTCATTGCCGTAGGGAATCGCGTAGTATCGCTCAAATCCGCGAAAATGGTCAATCCGGACAACATCATACATCCGCAGCGTGAACCCGATTCGTTCGAGCCACCATGCGAAATTGTCCTTTGCCATGGATTCCCAGTTCCAGAGCGGATTTCCCCAGAGCTGCCCCGTCACGGCGAAGCAATCCGGCGGACAGCCCGCGACGGCAACCGGCTTCTTCTCCGCATCAAGCTGAAACAGCTTCGGCTGTGCCCAGACCTCCGCGCTGTCATATGCTGCATAGATCGGGATATCGCCGATGATGCGGATGCCCTTCTGGTTTGCGTACTGCTTGAGCGAATCCCACTGACTGAAAAAGCAGAACTGCACAAACTGCCAGAATTCGATCTCCGTGCGGTATTCCTTCCGCGCCGCCGCAACCGCCTCGCGCTTACAGAGCCGCAGCTCCGGCTCCCATTCGTCCCATGCCTTGCCGTCATGCGCATCCTTGAGCGCCATGAACAGCGCGTAATCCGGCAGCCATGCCTTCTGCGCGGTGCAGAATTTCCTGAACGCCGCCGGCTTGCGCTTGCAGAAATTGTCATATGCAATCCGCAGCACCGGCTTCACCTGCCGCCAGAGCAGCGCATAGTCGATTGTATCCGGCTCAGATTCCCACGGAATTCCGTCATAATCTGCATGACTGAGCCAGCCGCGGTCGGCAAGAATATCAAAGTCAATCAGATACGGATTGCCCGCAAAGCAGGACGGCGACTGATACGGTGAATCGCCGTAGCTTGTCGGTGTCAGCGGCAGAACCTGCCAGTAATGACAGCCTGCGCTGTACAGAAAATCTACAAAATCATAGGCTGCCTGTCCCAGCTTGCCGATGCCGTGTGCCGACGGCAGCGCCGTGACCGGCAGCAAAATTCCGCTTTCTCTCATATACTCCTCCTTGATGAATCCGTTTCTGTTTGCATATGTTTCATGTCCTTTTGCAAAATATTCCGATATACCGCACATGACGGAAATCGCCGAAAACAGCATCGCAGCAGCCGCAATCATCGCACAGGGCAATCAGCTTACAAATCAGCAGAATCACTGCCGCAGGCAGAAGAATGATACAGATGATCATATAGATTTCGCTCAGCACTGCAAAATTATCCATTCTTGATTTCCTCTGTTTTCTGCTGCATAATCGGCACATGCTGCACATACTATCCGCAGAAAGGAGCATGCAGCATGAAATCCCGTACACATTCCGGCGCATATCCGATGTGCTTTCTGCTCGGATTCTTCGCCTACTGCTTTTTTGAAATTGCAATCCGCGGCAGAACCCACTGGACAATGGGGCTGCTCGGCGGCAGCACGCTCTGTGTCCTGCTGTGGCTGCGGCGGAATCTGCAAAGCACAGTGCTCTGCGCACTGCTCGGTGCATGCTTTGTCACGGCTGCGGAATTCTGCACCGGCGTTTATGACAATCTGTACCGCGGCTGGCAGGTCTGGGATTATTCTGACCGCGCGTACAATCTGTACGGGCAGATTTGTCCGCTGTTTTCGTGCATATGGTTTTTGCTCTGTCTCATCGGCAGCTTTCTCTGCCGCAAAATTGACCGAAGGTTTATCTGCGCAGCGACTGAATAAATTCCGTCAGCTCACATGCCATTTCGCACTGCTCCGGAATCCGCGGATGCCCCGGCGTTGCCCTGCCGCTGCGCGTAAACCGGAACCGTCTGACGCGCGGACTGCTCATGCGCGCACAGGCATCGTCCAGCAAATCCTCCCAGAAATCATCGTGCATCAGCACCGTCAGCATCAGAATAAACACCGCCTTCGGATATTTCTGCATCAGGTCGCCGAGGATGCGGCAGTACACATCGAGCCAGTGTGTTCTCTGCTCCGGCGTCAGGAGCTGATCGCGCCCGTCAAAATGCTGATCGTTCTGACCGATTGCGATTGTCACAAAATCCGGCGTATACCGCGAAAAATCCCACTGCGTCATCGGCTGATCGGCAAAATAGCAGAGCTTGTCATAGGCAGTTTCGAGCCCGTACTGCCCGTTCCAGAACCAGCCTGTGCCGTCGAGCAGCGCGATGCCGCCCTGCGCGACAAGATGCACCTGCGCACCCAGAAGCCGCGCGGTCTGCATCGCGTAGCTGCACCATGCATTGTCATATTTGGAATCATAGACCGGCGGATCAGACGATGCCACACAGTCCACAGCCTCGACCACTGAGCCGGCAGTCACGCTGTCACCGTAGCATTCGAGCTTTAAGTCAGGCAGCGGGGGCATTTCCAGCAGATCACCGTCATCCGAAAGCAAAATCCTCTGCAAACTGTAAAAATGCGTCGCATCCTGCCGCTTGTAGAGGATGCAGGTATGCTTTCCGGCGCCTTTCAGCGGGATATCATAGCGATTGTCAGCATCGCCGAGCGCGATCTGATGCATCTGCCCGTCAATGATGCAGCCAAGCTGCAAGCCGTTATAGCTGACATGATTCTCAATGAAAACGACGAGCTGACTGCCCGTAAAGGCAAACTGCACAAGCGAGCCCGCCCAATAAAAAACGGGCGCATCGGGATTTGATACGTCGATGCGCCCCATATATTGCAGACGCTCATCGGAAGGTCTGATTTCTTTCATGTTCTGTAGCTCCGTTGCGGAAGATCAGGATTCATTCGATTCTGCGCGTTTTTCGTTTGCAAGCCGTTCCATTTCCTCACGGAAATGCGGGTCATTCGTCAGATCATATGCGACACGGTTGAAGAGCGCTTCCAGATCGGTCCGGCGCTGCTCCTGTGCACTCTTTGCCAGCGCGACTGCCAGATTCACCAGATCATTGTTCGGCGGCGGCTGGAGACCGTATTTCTCATAGACGTCAATCGTCTGACCGTGCGTCGGCGGCGCAAACTTCTGCCCGAAGGTCTTCATGCGGCGCAGCACATCCTGCAATTCAAATTCGACTGCCTTGGACGGTGCAAAGCGGATACTCTCAAAATAAAACACCGCTGCGGAATAGAAATCCTGCTCGTTGTAGCAGTAGTAGCCCATATTTGCAAGCACACGCGCAATGCGGTCCGGCGTCGTGCAGCAGCGCAGCGTTTCAATATTGACCGAAAGCAGCTTTCTCTGATTGTGCGCAAATTTGCAGAGCTCGGCAAGCTCAAAGCGGACATCCGCGCTGACCGGATTGAATCGGATCGCACGCTCCAGCACCTGCTCGGCGGCTCTTGCTTCGCGGTTTTCCAGCAGCACAAAGCCGTAGAGCGCAAGATAATGCGCAAAATCAAACGGCGCACGGTCAAAGTTCGTGTCATTCGGATAGTAGTAGCGGTACATGTGATATTCAAACGGATTGCGGAAGCTGAAATACTTCGGATTGTCGCCCTCGAAATACTGCGCGATCTTATCGGAAATCGCTTTCAGGATTGCCGCGGCGCCGTTGTATCTGCCCTCATTGACCATTTTCAGCGCTTCGCCGAATGCCATGTCCATGCGCTTGCCGTTGACGAGCGTCATATCTTCCATTTTTCCGCGGAGCTCCGGCGGCATCAGCTCAAAGGCGTATTCCGCGACGGCAGCGGTCAGCTCGTCGGCATTTTCCTCGCTGCGGAGGTCCTCCGCAACTGCCTGCAAATGCGCAATATCCTTCTCGAGATCACCGGTCATTTCGGTGCGGAGCTGCGCCATGAGTTCGGTTACATTCATTTGTATTTTCCCCTTTTTTCGATTGATCATACCCGTAAATATATGCATCTGCTGCCGCCGGTACATGCGCAGCGGCAGCAGACGGCTCCGTTCATCAGTCCTCGGCGATTGTCGCAATGCCGAGAATATCAAGGCTGTCCTTGTCAACCGGCGACGGGCAGCCGCTCATCAGCTCGCGTGCATTCTGTACCTTCGGGAATGCGACAACGTCACGCAGCGAATCACACTGTGCAAGCGTCATGGTCAGTCTGTCGAGCCCGATGCCGAGACCGCCGTGGGGCGGTGCGCCGTACTTGTACGCTTCGACAAGGAAGCCGAATTTTGCCTCGATCTCCTCATCAGTCAGACCGAGCGATTCAAACATCTTCTGCTGGAGCTCGTAATCCGTAATACGGATTGAGCCGGAGCAGAGCTCTGTGCCGTTGAGCACAAGGTCATATGCCTTTGCAAAGACCTTCTCCGGCGCGGTATCGAGATATTGCAGGCACTCGTCCATCGGCATCGTAAACGGATGATGCATCGCAAGCCACTCGCCGGTCTCCTCGTCCTTCTCGAAGAACGGGAACTGCGTAATCCACAGGAAATTGAATTCATTTTCCGGAATCAGGTCGAGCTTTCTGCCGAGGTGATTGCGGAGTGCGCCGAGTACCGGCAGCGTGACGGAAGTCTTGTCCGCAACAATCAGGACAACGTCGCCCTGTTCCGCACCGGCAGTTTTCAGGATTGCATCAAGCTCGCCTTCCTTGAGGAACTTGCCGAAGGAGCAGTTCGGCTCGGCATCCACCCAGCGGATGTATGCAAGACCCTTCGCACCGATGCCCTTGACCATTTCGGTCAGCTTGTCGATTTCTTTGCGCGTCAGCGCTGCGGCAGCATTCTTTGCGGTGATGCAGCGAACCGTGCCGCCTGCTGCCAGTGCGCCGGAGAATACTGCAAATTCACATTCCTTGACCGTCTCGGAAAGATCGGTCAGCTCCATGCCGAAGCGCAGGTCGGGCTTATCCGAGCCATAGCGGTTCATCGCCTCGGTAAAGGTCAGTCTCGGCAGCGGCGTTTTCAGCTCGCGGTGCATGACATCCTTGAACAGACGAATCAGGAAGCCCTCGGTCAGATCGAGAATATCATCGACATCGACGAAGCTCATTTCAAGGTCGATCTGCGTAAATTCCGGCTGACGGTCCGCACGCAGGTCCTCGTCACGGAAGCAGCGCGCAAGCTGAATATACCGATCATAGCCTGCGACCATAAGAAGCTGCTTGTAAATCTGCGGCGACTGCGGCAGCGCATAGAATTCGCCGTGATGCACACGGGACGGGACAAGATAGTCTCTTGCGCCCTCCGGCGTGGATTTCATCATCATCGGGGTCTCGATTTCGAGGAAGCCGTTTTCATAGAAATACTGCCGCGCGCACATTGCAATCTTGTGGCGGAGAATCAGATTCTGCTGGAGCGGTGCTCTGCGGAGATCGAGATAGCGGTATTTCAGACGAAGCTCCTCATTGACCTTGGTCTGCGGGGTGATCTCAAAGGGCGGCGTCTTTGCCTTTGCCAGAATGCGCAGCTCGGTGACATAAATCTCGACATGACCCGTAGCGATCTTGTCGGTCTTGCTCTCACGCTCGCGCACCTCGCCCTTTGCCAGAATGACATATTCGGATTTGCAGGATGCAGCCTTCTCAAACAGCGCCTTATCGGTCGTATCGTCAAAGGTCAGCTGCACGACGCCCGTGCGGTCGCGCAGGACGATAAACAGAATACCGCCCTTATCGCGCACGGTATCGACAAAGCCGCCGACCGTGACGGTTTTTCCGGCTTCCAGCACCTCGCCGCAATAGCAGGTGCGCTTCATTCCTTGCATGTTGTCCATTTCAAAAAAACTCCTTCAAATAAATATTCAAATGCGGAATGCGGCGAACCGTATTTCGCTTTTTTTACTTTGATACCGCGCTGCCGGTTTCAGAGAAACCGCGAGATCAGGTGTATGACCGCCCAGCCGCCTTCGCGGATCAGAATGATCGTGAACGGATACAGGGCGAGTGCAAACAGCAGACGCAGAACATAATTACTGCCGAGAATCTTTTTCGGTGCAGTCACTGCCAGCAGAATCGGCAGAAACAGAAAGCCGAACATCATCAGCAGTACGCTCGGATAAAGAATCCAGTCTACATTCTGGAATATCTCACTGTTCACAAATGCACAGACGGACAGCAGCAGACTCAGCACAGCTTCAACGCACCACTGTGCAGGCGTCAGACCGTGTTGATCCGCAGAATTGTCCTGCGCCGGTTCCGCCGGATATATCTTCTCCGGCATGCTCGTCTGCGGCATCGGCATCTGCTGCACAGGCGGAGGCGAAAAAGCCGGCATCTCCGTTAAATCCCGCGTATCTGCCGCAAATGCAAAGCCGCCGTCCGAATCCGCATAATGCAGCACGCCGCCGCAATAGGGGCAGTGCTTATTCCGGCCGGGCGCAGTCTGCACCTCTCTGCCGCATACCGGACATTCCGTTCCGGCAAATTGCTTCATCTCCATTTTGTCACTCCGTTCATGTTGTCAGATAATACGAAGAAATCATCTATGCGTGATCTAAAAATCGAAAATCAGACGGCAGACAAAATCCATTGCAAAGAGACCGAACATAATAATCACCAGCGCAATCACGATCTTTCCGAACCGCTCCGACTGTGTCTGCTGCTGAAATACGCCGCATGCATACAGCAGAAACGGCAGCGAAAGCAGCGCACCGATGATTGCAGCCGGTGAAATGAAAACACCGTTTTCCACGCCCAGAACATTGCAGAGAATGATTGTCAGCACCCAGATCACAGGCACGAATGCGCCTGCAATCAGCTGCTTTTTCCATTGTGCCTTCTGCGCCTGCACACGCTCCTCCGTAAATGCCGGATTCGGAGCGATCCGTGAACGCAGCTCGCCGTTGATGATCTGCATTTTGGCATCGCAGTTCGTGCAGGAAACGACGCCAGTATCTTCAAATAAGGTCAGCGGTTTGCCGCATTTCGGACAGTATGCTGTTGTTTGTTCCATGACTGATTTCCTCCTATCGTGATGCGTCTGTGTAGTATAAAATATTGAAAACAGATCAGTACATGCCGAGCAGTCCGGCAAGAATCGCAAACAGGATGCCGCCGACTGCCGACGAGATTGCAGCGCCGAGCCAGAGCTGCGTGATTCCCGCAAGAAATCTGTTCTTTGAAAACGGCTTTTTCTCGATGTAAGCTTCATCCGGACGGGTCATGCCGGAGACCGCGCCGAACCCCGCCAGTGTCAGCACCCATGTCAAAATCAGCGGGACACCGATGCGGTAGCCCTTGACAGTGAACAGGATGCCGAGTGCAAACATCAGCGTCTGCGCTGTAATCATCGCGGAATTGATCAGATACCAGTTCCGGCGTTTGCCCTGCGCTTCCGCAAGCTGCTGCGGCGGGTACATATACTGCGCCGGCTGTGACGGCTGCATCTGTACCGTCGGCTGCGCAAACTGAACATCCGGCTGCGCAAAATCCGCCTCCGCAAACTGCAAATCCGTTTCCGCGAACTGTACATCGCGCAGGAATTCCTGCTCAGGCTGCGGCGCAAATGCAAAGCCGCCTTCGCCCTCAGGCGCATGCAGTTCACGGGCACAGTAAGGGCACATCGCGCTCCTGCCTGCTTCAAGCTGTGCCTTTCCGCCGCAATTCGGGCAGATGATGTTGATAAATGCCATTTTGTCACCTCATCAAAATTGTAAAACTATAAACGCATTGCCGTTCAGAAAAATTCGGCGATGATGCGCAGAATCACATACATGATCCCGCCTGCCGCAGCAGATGCCGGAAGGCTGATCAGAAAATGGATGATCGTCTGCACCAGCTTCTTTCGGAACAGCGGCTTCCGGTCAATATACGCATCGTCCGGACGCATCGCACCGGAAAGAATCGCGCAGACCGGCTGCGAGAACAGCCATGCGAGAATCATCATAGCACCAAGCTCATCCGCAAAAAAGTAATCCACCAAGCCGATGGCAAACGTCAGAACAAGTGCCTGCACCGCGATCATCGTAACATTCAGAATATGCCACTGTCTGCGGCGTTTCTGTGCCTTTTGCAGATCTGCCTGCGAATACTGCCGGTACTGCATCTGAGCTGCATACTGTGCAGGATTCATCTGCGGCGCCGCAAACACATTCGGCTGCTGCATAACAGGCTGCTGAACGGGCGGCTGCGCAAACTGCATATTCTGCTGCGCAAAATCCGGCTCCGCAAACTGCAAATCCTGTGCCTGCATCCCCTGCATAAACTGCATATCCTTTGCAAACGCAAAGCCCTGATCCTCCTGCTGCGCATTCAGCTCACAGGCACAATAGGGGCACATTGCGCTCCTGCCGGATTCAATCTGCGCCTTGCCGCCGCAATTCGGGCAAACGATATTGATAAATGCCATAAACGCATCCCTCTGTTATATTCTTCGCTTTCCAAGCACTTTTTTCACAAATATCTGATGATAGAACCAGTCCATGCGCGAGAGCACCTTATCGTAAAAATAAAACACCAGATTAAACGCAAGGAACAGAATCACAAACATCACAGGTCCGGTATCCTCAAAGGTCGGCAGCCCGAGTACATAGACCGTCGCCAGATAATCAAGCAGCAGAAACAGATTGAATACCGCATATTTGCAGACCGTTTTCAGCGGTCTGGATTTGATTTTTTCGAGATACAGCCGCAGCATCGGATAATACCCGAAGAACAGAATGAACATCAGCGCGGCTTCCTTGTCAAAGGTCACGATCAGTGCCAGCAGGCTGACTGCATGATATGTCAGCCACGCCCAGCCGACGGAAACCTCCTCGACCAGTATAATCATCAGCAGTCCTGCCGCCATAGGCGCCGCGATATACAGCGCAGGCAGCACGCCTGTCAGAAACATGATTACAATACACAGCGCCGCGACAATGCCGCCCAGTGCGACACGGCTGCTCAGATTCCGGCTGTCGTTCCTCATTCGCAGACTCCGACCGCCAGCACCTCAAACGACTTGTCCGTCTGATCCTCCAGCATTTTAATCTCCACATGCAGATCCTGCACACTGTCATAGGTCTCGATCAGGTCAACCGCAGGACCGCCCCAGCTTCCCGGCGCATTCGCACAGACGACACCTGCCAGCTCGCCGTTGACATAGACGCCCGCAAGCCCCCATGCAGGATCATTGTATTTTTTGTATACGATGAACAGCGACCTGCCCTTGACATTCATGACAAGCGGCGCATTTTCACCGTTCTTCTGATAGCAGAAGCCAGCCTGAAAGACATTGTTATGCGAGCCGACATCCCATGAGCCGATCTGATACAGCGTATTGGATGCATCACAGATCTTTCCGTGCTGATACAAGCCCGTATGCAGCGGCTCCTCCGGCAGCACATAGGATTTCTCCGGCTTTTTCTGCTTCGCCTCGGCAAAATAATGCGCGGTCATATCCGCAAGCAGCCGATGCCCTTCCACGGACGGGTGAACATCATCCGAGCCGTAATCGCTCCACGGCATATTGCCCGATTCCAGCTCCGGCGCAATCGCATCACGCACCGAAATCATGCCGAGATCATAATATTCGCCGATTGCCTGCTGCTGCTCCTGACAGGTGTGTCCGGTCTCCATATAGGTGAACAGCAGAATGACAGCCGGTTCATTCGGCGCTTCCAGACAGGTGCGCACAAGGCTTTCATATGCGGTCTGATAGACCGTATCCATTCCGTCATTGACGGCGTATTCAATGAAAATGATATCCGGCTGCGACGGAAGCACGACGCTCTCCGCCCGCAGACAGCCGATCACCGAGGGCGTACCGCCGAAGCCGTCGTTCTGGCAAATGACCGTACCGCCCGCGCAGTAATTCGTCTGGAATTCCGATGAAGTCAGCGACGCATAGCATTCCGGCGAGCGCACGCCTGCCTCATAGCCTTCCGTAATCGAACCGCCGACATAGGCAATCGTGATATCGTCACCGGCAGCCGCCTTTTCAAATACGCGGCTGAGACGCTTCGTATTGCCCGTACTGACTAAGGAGCGCGTCACGAGCGTATCGCGGAGACCCACTCCCGTATTCTGCTGTTCCGATGTGCCGCAGCCTGAACATGCGGCACCGGCAAATATGGCAGCGGCAAGCACCGCCATGCATTTCTGTATGCAAATCTGCATCTCCAAGCCTCTTTTCCGTGATACAGTAAACCTACTCTATATCATACCACAAACCGCCCGAAAAGTCAATGAATGAGCGGAGATTCCGGACTGATTTTTCTTGACAGCACAAACGCCGCATGCTATAATAAAATCAAAGCAGCAGCATCGGATTCAGGATTCTGCTGCAAATCCGGCACACAAGGGAGGTTCTGATATGAAGCATCTGTTTTCCCGTATGGCGGCAGCCGCACTCTGCGCCTGTGTACTCTGGATTTCCGCTGCACCGGCACTGCCTGTCTCCGCGGCGGATGCGCTTGCAGATTCCGGTATTTCCTATACCGAATCAACGGAGACGCTGCTCAATCCCGGCATGGGCTATACAACGACGCTCTGGTACCGCTGCGCGCCCGGCAAAACCACGCCGCGCAATCCGGTGGGGAGTCTCGTGCTGATGTTCATTGATATCGGCGCATTCTCATCCGGCGAGAACGGCACGAAAAACGAAGACGGAAGCTATACGTCCGGCAAAGATTATCCGCTCGATGAAGCCTTCTTTTCCGCGCTGCGCGAGACCTTTGAAAACTGCCGGAGAAACGGCAGCACAATCGCGCTGCGCTTCCGCTATGACGATGACGGCACGCAGAATCCCGAACCTGCGACCTTCGATATGCTCAAGACCCATATCCGGCAGATCGGCGAAAGCGGTCTGCTCGAAGACTATCAGGATATTCTGATGTTTGTCGAGAGCGGATTCGTCGGCTGCTACGGCGAACAGTGGGGCGGCAAATACTGTTCGCTCGAACAAAAGGCGGAGCTGCTCGATCTCATGCTCGATATCGTCCCCGACCCGATCCCCGTGACCGTCCGGACGCCCAATATCTTCGCAAAATGGGCAGGCATCGAACAGAAGGCGCTCGCGGACTGGGAATCCGAGCCGGACAGCCGTGCCGCGCGCGTCGGACTCTATGACGACGGCTATATGGGCTCGGACAGCGACCTCGGCACCTACTCCGACCGCGCTGCCGAAACCGCATGGCTCGGCAGACAGACCGTCCGCAGCTATTTCGGCGGCGAATTCTCCGGTAATCTCGAATTTGCGCAGAAATATGAGACCTATCTGCCGCAGAACGCGATCCCTGAAATGTATCTGACGCATCTCAGCTACATCAATTCCAATATCTTCGGGCTCTATAACGATTATACCTTCGGGAAGGAATACGATTTGCCGGATGCGGATAATTCTGCGTATTACGGGCAGACCGTCCGCAAATTCATACGCGATCACCTCGGCTACCGCTTTATCCTGCGCGACGTAAAGCTCTCAAAGGAAACCGAACAGGGCGGCAGCCTGCAGATCAGATTCGCCGTCGAAAACACCGGCTTTGCAAATCCCGTCCGGCAGCAGAAAGCCGAGCTTCTGCTTGAAAAAGACTGCAAATTTATCCGTATCCCGCTCACGCTCGATTCGCGGAACTGGCACTCCCGCGAAACCGTCCGAGAGCAGATTTCCGTGAAGCTGCCGGGTGGAATCGACCCCGACAAGTGGAATGTCTATCTCAAGCTGTCGGTCGGCGAGAATACGGTTGACCAGTGTCATCTGCGGTCGGTGCGGTTTGCGAATCCCGATATCTGGCAGCCCGCGCTCGGCGCAAATTTCATCGGCACGGTGCAGGTGAAGCCGTCGGAGGATATCATGCAGATCACAAGCCCCGACAGCAGCGACGGTATCCTGTATACACTCAGCGGCTTGCAGATCGTGGACGGCGCACGCTCACATGACAGCGAACAGGGCGAGCCTGCCGCCGAAAATGAAAATGCGGCAATCTGGCTGCATCAGGATGCAAACAATCTTTATGTCACCGCAAAATACGATACCGGTGCGGAAGCCGAGGTGCATAATCTGCATCTGAAAAATCAGACGAACGGCGAAAACTACTGGATCTATTTTGCAAGCAACGGCTTCATATATTTCAATCACGGCGAACCGGTCGGAATCCTGCAAAAGCACAGCGACGGCATCATTGAGTTTCAGATTCCGTTCGGCGAGGTCATGGGGCTGAAAGCCGGAGTTACAATAAGCGATGTGCGGTACGCTTTGCAGGACAGCGCGAATGACTGGAAGGTCAGCTCCGATGTCACCGCGAAGGAGCCGTTCACGCTGAAAGACAGCATCACGGTTTACAACACCTTGCAGACAGTTCCGCTGATGAAGGAGCAGTCATACGTCATGCGCGTGCTGACCGATGCAAAGGATGCATCATACCAGTGGTATCACAGCGGCGCGCCGATCGAAAATGCAACAGAGGATCATTACCGGATCGAAAGCGCGGATACGGATTCCGCCGGAACCTACAGCGTGCGGATCACGAAAAAAAGCGGTGCGGAGCGGACGGTTGATATTTGCAGCATATCACCGGTGTATGACAGTCTGCTGCGCGGCGATGCGGACGGCGACGGCAAACTCACGCGCGATGATCTTTCCGTGCTGCTGGATTATCTGCTGACAAAATCGGATACCGTGAAATATCCTTTGGCTGCTGACTGCAACGGCGACGGCATCCTGAATGCAGCCGATCTCACATTGCTCAGGCGCATGCTCGAAAGCGATGCGAAATCATGAAACAAAACCGCGGAATCAAAGCAAATGCAATGATTCCGCGGTTTTCATTTTCGATTATTCAACTGTGACGGATTTTGCGAGATTACGCGGCTTATCGACATCGAAGCCCTTGCCGATTGAAACATAATAGCTCAGGAGCTGAAGCGGAATAACGCTCAGGCTGCCTGCAAACAGCGGCTCGATCTTCGGGACATAGCAGGTGAATTCTGCCGTATCCTCGAGGAAATAATTGCCCGCGGTTGTGACTGCCATGAGCTTTGCACCGCGGCTCTTGACCTCGACCATGTTGCTGACGGTCTTTTCGGTCAGCGCATCCTGCGTCACAATGCTGATGACAATTGTGCCCTTTTCGATCAGGCTGATCGGACCGTGCTTGAGCTCGCCGGCAGCATATGCCTCGGAGTGGATATAGCTGATCTCCTTGAGCTTCAGGCTGCCCTCCATGCCGATTGCATAGTCAATGCCTCTGCCGATGAAGAATGCATCGCCGACATTGATCAGCTTTGCGGAATACCACTGCAAGCGCTCGGTATCCTCGAGAATCTTCTCGACCTTATCCGGAATCGAGTAGATTTCTTTCAACAGTGCCTCATAGCGCTCCTCCGTGATCTCATTGCGCGCCTTCGCAAACTGGAGTGCAAGCAGATAGCCTGCGACAAGCTGCGTGCTGTATGCCTTGGTCGTTGCAACGGAAATCTCCGGACCTGCGAGCGTATAGAAAACATTATCCGCCTCGCGCGCAATCGAAGAACCGACAACATTCACGATGCCGAGCGTCTTGATGCCCTGATTCTTCGCCTCGCGGAGTGCTGCCAGCGTATCGGCGGTCTCGCCGGACTGGCTGATGACAATGACAATGCTCTTCTTGTTGAGCGTCATTTTTCTGTAGCGGAATTCGGATGCGAGCTCCACGCGGACCTGAAGGCTCGTGAGATTCTCGATCACATACTGCACCGCCATGCCGACATGATATGCAGAGCCGCAGGCAACGATATAGACCTGCTCGATCTCCTGCATTTCCTCATCGGTCAGGCTGACGCTGTCAAAATGCACCACGCCGTCTGCGACAACGGAATTGATCGTATCGCGGATAACCTTCGGCTGCTCGTGGATTTCCTTCAGCATGAAGTGCTCATAGCCGCCCTTTTCAGCGGATTCCGCATCCCACTTGATCTCGGTCAGCGGCTTCTCAATGACTTCGCTGTCGATGTTGAAGAAGGTTGCAGCGCCCTTTTCGAGCTTGCAGATTTCCATATTGCCGATGTAGTACACATTGCGGGTATACTTGAGGATTGCCGGAACGTCGGATGCGACATAGGTCTCGCCGTCAGCGATGCCGATGATCATCGGGCTGTCCTTGCGTGCGCAGTAGATTTCGCCCGGATAGTCCTTGAACATCACACAGAGCGCATAGGAACCGCGGATACGGACCATTGCACGCGCCAGTGCCTCGATCGGCAGCGGTGCATATTTCTTGTAGTAGTAATCGACCAGCTTGACAGCGACCTCGGTATCGGTCTGCGACTTGAAGGTATAGCCCTTCTTGATGAGCTTTTCGCGCAGCTCCTGATAATTCTCGATGATGCCGTTATGCACTGCGATGACGTTTTCATCGTCACTTGCATGCGGATGTGCATTGACCGCAGACGGCTCGCCGTGGGTTGCCCAGCGCGTATGTCCGATACCGCAGCAGCCCTTGACAGCCTTGCCGTTATCGGTCATTTCCGCGAGCACCTTGAGCTTGCCTTTTTCCTTGATGATCTCCGTTTCCTTGTCACCGTCGCGGACGGCGATGCCGGCAGAGTCATAGCCGCGGTATTCGAGCTTCGACAGACCGTCCAGCAGAACCGGCGCTGCCTGTCTGTTGCCTGTAAATCCGACAATTCCACACATACAAAAAATTCTTCCTTTCTTTGCTGTAGTGATTTTTCAGTATTATCTGACATAATTGAGATGCCTTGTCATCAAATTACTGCATTCCCCTATATTCTATCATAAATCCCCTGAAAAGTCAAGCGAAAAAGCAAAATCCGAAGGATATGCCGCATTTTTTGCTGCATATCAGAACACGATCTCTGACCAGTCGGCGGCAGCTTCGGAGACTGTATTGACGGTATAATATGCAAGAATCAGCTGCGCATCGGCAACCGTCAGCGCACCGTCACAGTCAGTATCCGCAGCGTCGGTCTGCGCATCGGTCAGACCGCTCTCCAGTCCGGCGGTCAGATGCACGGCAGCCTCCAGTACAAGCTGCGCGTCCGCGACCGTCACTGCGCCGTCGCCGTCCGGATCGCCCTTGATATATTCCGTCACGATATGCTCGAACATATCGTTGATGCCGGTATCTAAACCGACCGTCGAGCGGTAGAGCCCGTATTTCAGCGGACTGTAGGTCGTGATCTGCGAGGCTTTTGTATAGCCTCCGCCCTTGAGCCAGCCCGTAAACCACGTATACTGCTGGGATAAATGCTTTGCATAGCCTGCCTTGCTGACCTCATATGCCGTTCTGCCGCCGAAGTATTCGAGCGGCGTGTCATAGTTCATCGTAAGCGGATTCTGCGCCCAGAGATGCAGATAGGTCTTCGGTACATTCCATGTGCCGTAGAGCGCGGCACTCTGCGGATACTGCGCGGCATCGGAGGAGATTTCCAGCGCCTTCCGCAGCGTTTCGGTATTGTAGCGGTGCTGCCCGTGCCCGTATTCGCCGTTGACATCATGCCCGACAACAACATCCGGCTTGAAGCGGCGCAGCATCTCGACCTGATATGCCACAACACTGTCATAGGATATGCCTGCATTCGTAAAATTGTTCTTTGCCCATTGCAGATTCTCGGAATACTGATCGGGGAATCTGCCCATTGCCGGATAATGCCGCAGCCCGACCTCCCAGAGCGCATTCAGCGTTTCGTGCAGACGGACAGGCTCGCCGTTGTGATGACAGAAATAGACGACCTGCATCTTTTTGCCGCGCGCGATTGCATCGGGAATCAGACCGAGAAAAAAGAGATGCTCGTCATCATTATGCGTCGAAAAGAGCGCAATATCTGCCTTTTCGTATTCCGGCTCCCAGACCTGCACATCGGCAGGCAGATCGCCCGCGCCGAAGATACGGATTTCGCTGACGGATACATAGGCATCAAAGGTCAGAACGATCTGCGATGCACCGAGTGATGCGGTATCCGCGTAATCATGCAGAAACGCATGCTGTCCGCAGTCGAGCTGCGTCTCACCGGCGGAAACATGCCAGAGCGCGGGCTTCTTATCAAATTTGACCGATACACCGGCAATCGGACCGGATGCAGTGATTGTCAGCGTACCGCCCGGCGCAAACGTGTAAACGGTGCCCTCTTTGCCGTCGCGCATGACATTTGTATTGTAGCCGCTGGAAGCAACCATCTGTGCGGATGCAGTATATTCCGCAGCGGCTTCCGCAGATGCGGGTAGTACGGAGAACATGCCGCAGAACAGTGCTGCTGACAGAAATCCGGCAATGATTTTGATGTTTTCCATTCTGTTTTCCTCCGATTTCCGTTGTTTTCTATGATACAGTATAACATATCATGTGCAGAATGTCCATGCGTCATGCGGAAAATAAATGGAAAATTAAGGATTATCCGATTTTGAAATGCTGACGATTTCATAATTCACATTTTCCGTTTCTGATAAAATATGAAAGCGCCCCGTGCATGTAAATGTGCACAGGGGCGCCTGTTTACTGTATTGTTACCGGTTTTTTTCATAAATCAGGATCAGTCCCTTGAGCAGCAGCATCGGATCATGAATGATCTTCCGCTTGCAGTACGGGATGATCGCAGGCGCATTGCCGCCCGTGGCAACCACAGTGCAGGGGCGCCCGAGCTCCTCCTCGATGCGGGCAGTTACGCCGTCAATCGCGGATGCAGTGCTGTAGATGATGCCGCTTTTCATGCAGTCAACGGTGTTCTTTCCGATGACTGTTTTCGGCGGCTGGAGACTGATCACCGGCAGCTGCGAGGCTCTGCTCGAAAGCGAATCGAGCGCTACGCGCACGCCGGGAATAATCATGCCGCCGCGGAAGGTTCCGGTTTCATCGACGACGGAAAGCGTCGTCGCCGTACCCATATCCACGGTGATGACGGGAAGCGGATATTCATGCGATGCCGCGACCGCATCCGCCACGCGGTCACTGCCCAGCGCCGCCGGATTGTCAACCTGAATTTTCAGTCCGGTTTTCACACCGGCACCGACGATCACAGGTTCTCTGCCGATTGTCCGCAGAACGGATTCACGTACCGTCTGCGTGACAGGCGGCACGACCGACGAAATGATGCAGCCGTCAAAATCCGCATACTTCATATGATTTAAGTCAAGCACCGTGCGGATCAGCACAGTGTATTCGAGATCTGTGGAAAGATGCTCCGTCGAGATGCGCTCCGTAAAGAGGATTTTCTCGCCGGAGAAGCCGCTCACAACGATATTTGTATTGCCGATATCGACAGCCAGAATCATAGCTTCACGCTCCGGTCAGGATTCAGATTTCTTGCTCAGCGGCAGAATATGCGACTGATAGAGCGCCGTACCGACGCCGCCGCAGACAATCGTGCTGACGATCATTTCAGATACGGCATTGAAGCCGACAAACAGGCAGATAAATACGATTGTGCCGGTAAAGGTCTGCTGCTGTCCCTTTGCTTCAAACAGCCCTCTGACATAATCGGTATTGCCGAAGAGCAGCACCAGCGAGCCCATAAACAGAACCGTATTGAACAGTGCCGTGCAGAATCCGGTAACAAAGCTCGCGCCGGAGCCGCCGACCTTTTTCGAGAGCGCATTATGAATCAGCCCGACGAGCAGACCGTCCAGCGCACGCGGCACAAACCGCTGCACAAACGCAAAAAACGGATTGATTCCGAAAAGGACTGCGCCCATTGCACTCGGAACGCCGATCTGGATGCATTGCAGGAAGCTCATGATTCCGAATACGGAACCGATAATCAGTCCGCCTGTCGGTCCGAGTGCGATTGCCGCAATGGCAATCGGAATGACATTCAGCGTAATGGAAAGCGGTCCAATCGGAATCGTACCGATCGGCGTGCATGAGAATAAAATCACCATCGCCGTCATGAGTCCGAGAATCACGATCGCCTTCGTCTTGTCTTTTGTTTGCATTTCAAAATTCCTCCTTGTTGTTATCATTCCCCTTGCGGGGATACAATACAGCAGCTTCATTATAGCGCAGCCGGAAGGAAAAGTAAACGGTTTATACCGCTCTGTAACCTTTTCTGTGAAAAAAGAAAAAAGGGGGTTCCATTTTCGGTTAAAAAATGGTATAATTGATTGCAGATACAATGTATCAATCTGATTGTTTTCGGAGGAACCGCCATGCTGACAGGAAAAACCGCCGTGCTCGCCGTCACCGGCAGCATCGCCGCATATAAGATTCCGAACCTCGTCCGGATGCTGACAAAGCTCAACTGCAATGTGCAGGTGCTCATGACGCAGAACGCGACGCAGTTCATCAATCCGATCACGTTTGAAACACTGACCGGCAACAAATGCCTGATTGACACCTTTGACCGCAATTTCCAGTACAGCGTCGAGCATGTCGCACTCGCAAAACAGGCGGATGTCGTCATGGTCGCGCCCGCATCGGCAAATGTCATCGGCAAAATCGCAAACGGCATCGCAGACGATATGCTGACGACAACCGTCATGGCATGCCCCTGCAAGAAGATCATCTCCCCTGCGATGAATCATAATATGTATCATAATCCGATTGTACAGGATAATATCCGGAAGCTCGTACGCTTCGGCTATGAGATTGCCGCGCCCGATACCGGCAGACTTGCAAACGGCGACATCGGCGACGGCAGAATGCCCGAGGAAAAGGTGCTCTTCCAGTATATCATGCGCGAGATCGCCTGCGAAAAAGACCTTGCCGGCAAAAAGATTCTCGTGACCGCCGGTGCCACGCGCGAGGCACTCGATCCGGTGCGCTTTATCACGAATCATTCCTCCGGCAAAATGGGCTTTGCAGTCGCAGAAGCCGCTGTCCGCCGCGGCGCAGAGGTCACGCTTGTTGCCGCACATACCGATATCGAGCCGCCGCTCTTTGCGGATGTTGTTCCGGTCGTATCGGCTGCGGATATGTTCGAGGCAGTCACATCGCGCGCGGATGAAATGGATATCATCATCAAGGCGGCGGCAGTCTCGGATTATACGCCCGCAACCGTCGCGGACAATAAGATCAAAAAATCCGACGGAACGCTGACAATCGAAATGCAGCGCACAAAGGATATCCTGAAATATCTCGGCGAGCATAAGCGCAAAGGGCAGTTTATCTGCGGATTCTCCATGGAGACCGAGCATGTTGTTGAAAATTCGCGGAAGAAGCTCGCCTCGAAAAACTGTGACATGATCTGCGCGAACAGTCTCCGTACCGAGGGCGCAGGCTTCGGCACGGATACGAATGTCCTGACGCTCATCACCGCCGACCGTGAGATCGAGCTCGAGAAGATGAGCAAGGAAGCCGCCGCGCACCGCATCTTTGATACAATTTTAGCGGTGTCTCCGACGGCGCAATAAGAGAATATCTGTTTTGTTATCATAAAAAGCCGCCCGATTCATGCAATGCGCTGATTCGGCGGCTTTTCACGTTTCATTTTTCTCTATTCGCTTTCTCCTTCCTCCCTCCTCCTTTCTCCATGCATAACAAAAGCCGCTCAATCCGCGCTGTGACGCAGAATTGAGCGGCTTTCGTATTCATCATTGCAATTTTATCGGAGACACCGGTCAGTCTTCCTTCTTGGCGTCGTCCTTTTTGCCGCCGAGCAGACCGCCGACAACATCCTTGAGCTTATCGCCGATGCCGCTGACGCCTTCCTTTGCGACAGCCGCCTTGACAGCCTCGATGATCTTATTGAGGGTGTCCTTATCGACATCACCGACAATGCCCTTGACGGCGCCTGCCGGATCCTTCATGAATTTTTCCTTCAGATTGCCGTCCTTGGTAATCTGCGCTATGATCTTCTCTACTTCTGCTTTGATATCCATTGGAATGTTCCTCCTGTGAAAAAAAGTTGCTTACTCTTCCTGCATCTCGATCTTGGAATCTGCATTCTTCTTGACAGACTCGATGCCGTTCAGGCAGCCCGAGATCGCCTTATAGCCCTCGCTGACTGCGATGATCTGACCGTTCGTTGCCTTGAGGCGGAAACGGAATTCGCCCTTCTTATCGTTATAGACCTCAAACTTCGGGTGCTTCTGCTTTGCAAAGCCCTCCTCGGTCTGGTTCTCGATCCCTGCAACCGGCGCATTGCGCTGCACGCTTGCGATACCGGCACGGCATGCCTTTTCGGTCGTATAGACCTCGGAGGTTGCGATCACTTCGCCGTTGCCTGCCTTGAGGTCAAACTTAATGCCTGTTTTTGTTTTTTTAATCAGATATTTTCCCATAATACATTCCTCCTGTTTCATGCTGTGTAAGATTGCCGAATCTCCGGCGATCATGTTTATTATACACGAAACTGCACAGAAAGTCAAGATAATTCCGCAGATTTTTTACTGAAACACGAATTATTTTTCCGATTTGACAAATATCCCCGATGCATTTTCGGTGCATCGGGGATGAATTCTGATGTTATTCAGACTGCCCTGCAAGGAATGCGCGCAGCGCAGGCAGCACGGAAAGCCCTGTCTCCCTGCCGATTGCATAGACGGCACGCAGCTTCTCCGGATCATGCGTCACATGGCTGACCGGCAGCTTCTCCGGCGGACGGATAACAAATGCCGTACCGTTCTCCTCCGCCTCGCAGACATGCGCGACCTGTTTATTATACATGATATGCCGCCGCTCCATGGCACGGAGCAGTGCAGGATATTTCCGGTAGACCGTGCGTGCAAGCGGCATCGTGGAATTCGGCTGCTTGACATAGCCCTTCGGCTGCGTCAGAATCACGATATTGCGCTGATATCCCTTATACTCAAAGTATTTCAGCGGAATCGAATCGGAAATCCCGCCGTCGAGCATTTCATAGTTTCCGGCTTTGACAATTTTTGAGGCAAGCGGCATCGACGCACAGGCGCGTACCCATTCAAGCTCCTCTCTGTCGAGCATATCACGGCACTGATGATAAACCGCTCTGCCCGTATGCACATCGGTGCAGGCAATATAAAACGGGACGCCGTTTGCTAAAAATGTCTCGTTGTCAATCGGGTCAAGCTGTTCCGGTATCGTATGGTAGCAGAATTCCGCGCCGAACATATCACCGGTCAGCAGCAGCGAAGGCACACTGCAAAAGCGCGGGTCCTTCACATATTTCAGGCAGTAGCGCAGGGCTCTGCCGCGCTGCTTTGTGAGAAAATTGCAGCCGAAGGTCGCGCCGGCGGATATGCCGATCATGCCGTCAACCGTAATGCCCTCATCGAGAAATACATCGAGGATTGCCGACGTAAACAGACCGCGCATGGCGCCGCCCTCAAGAACCAGTCCGAGCTTTTGCTTCATAGAGTTACTCCGTTTCGTATGGTATTGTACATCCGCAGTTATTTTTTCCATGTCGAGGGTGCCAGCAGCAGCACAATCGGGAACAGCTCCAGTCTGCCTGCGAGCATGTCGAAGATCAGGACGCACTTGGAAGGCGTCGAAAATACGTCATAATTGGAAGTCGGGCCGACGAGCTCCAGACCGGGGCCGATGTTGTTGAGCGTTGCGACGACCGCGGTGAAATTCGTTGTCAGATCGAGCCGGTCAAATGTCAGAATCAGCAAACTGATCACGCAGATCATAATATAAACCGCGAGGTAGACATGCACGGATTTGATGACATCGGCGTCCACCTGATGCCCGTCCATGCGGACCTTTTTGACCTGCCGCGGGTGCGTCATGACGCGCAGCTCATTGACCATATTGCGGAAGAGGATGATGATGCGCGAGACCTTGATGCCGCCGCCGGTCGAGCCTGCACATGCGCCGACAAACATCAGCAGGACAAGGAGCGTCCGTGAATACGCAGGCCACTGGTTGAAATCAACGGTCGCAAAGCCGGTCGTCGTCATCAGCGAACCGACCGTAAAGGCGCTGTGCATCAGCGCTTCGCCGGTGCCCTTGAACATTGCCAGATGCCGGACATTGAGCGTGATCGTCAGGATCGCAAAGGCGATGATCCCGAAATAGACCTTGAGCTCATCGGTGAAGGCTTCCTTGAATTTCTTGTGCAGCAGCAGGAAATAGCAGGCGAAATTGACGCCGAACAAAATCATTAACACCGTTATGACATTGATGCAGAACGGCGAATAGGGCATTCCCGCCGGATCGCAGGAGAAGCCGCCCGTACCGGCTGTCGCAACGGAAATATTGATCGCATCAAAGACCGGCATCCCGCCGATCAGCAGCAGCACAAACTCCGCAACGGTCATGACAAAATAGATGATATAAAGCAGCATCGCGGTCTTGCGGACGCGCGGCACCAGCTTGCTGACCGAAGGTCCCGGGCTCTCCGCCTTCATCAGATACATATTCTGACCGCCTGCAAGCGGCAGAATCGCCATAATAAAGACCAGCACGCCCATGCCGCCGACCCAGTGCGTAAAGCTGCGCCACATCAGCATGCATTTCGGCACCGGTGCCAGATCGTGCAGGATGCTTGCGCCGGTTGTCGTGAATCCGGAAACCGCCTCAAACATCGCATCGACAAACTTCGGAATCGTTCCGGAAATCCAGAACGGCAGCGCGCCGATCAGACTGAGCACCAGCCAGCTCAGCGCAACAATCACAAAGCCGTCGCGCGCAAACAGATTCTTATTCTGCGGCTTAAAGCGCGTAATCACGATGCCTGCCAGCAGACAGAGCGCTGCGATGACCGCAAAGAGCAGCAGCTCCGGCTCGTGATATACTGCGGCGGTCACTGTCGGCACCGCCATAAATACACCCTCGAAAAACAGCAGGATTCCGAGAATATAGATCGTCATTCGGATATTCATTCTGTCACAGCCTCCGTCATTGCAGCAGATCGTTCATGTCATGCAGTCCGAGATGATTCGTCACAATGACGACAGAATCGCCCTGCTGAATCATATCGCTGCCGCGCGGGATCAGAACCTTGCCGTTGCGGACAATCGCCGCAACCAGCACGCCGCTGCGCAGTTTCAGACGCATCAGCGGTGCGGCAGTCAGCGCCGAATCCGCATTGACGGTAAATTCTGCCGCCTCGACCTTGCCCTTGATGATCTGATAGAGCGTTTCCAGATTCGTGCCCATGGTCTTGTTCATCGCGCGGACATAGCGCACAATGTAATCCGAGGTCAGATTCTTCGGATAGATGATTGTATCCAGATCGAGATGCCCGATCACCGAATCAAAGTCAATGCGGTTGATTTTCGTCACAATCTTGCCCTCTGTTACGGATTTTGCAAAAAGCGAAAGCAGGATATTCTCCTCATCGAGATTCGTCAGCGAAACGAATGCCTCCGCGCGGTTGATATTCTCCTGCATCAGAATCTCCTGATTGATCGCATCCGCATAGATCACATTGACATCGGAGAACATATCCGTCAGCATATCCACTCTGTCCTCATCCTTCTCGATGACGGTGATGCTCATGCCGTCCTTTTCGAGAATCCGGCAGAGATAATGCGTGATATCGCCGCCGCCCGCAATCAGGACATCATTGACCGGCTTCGCCTTGTAATTGATGCGCTTGAAGAAATTGAATGCACTCTTAGGGTCGGCGATGATCGAAATGACATCGCGTGCCTCGAACCTGAAATCGCCGGATGCGATGAACGCCTCATCATCGCGCTCGATTGTGCAGACCAGCACATCACAGTGCAGCTTCGCCGCGATCTCGCGCACCTGCATGCCGCAGAGCGGAGAATCCTCCGGCAGCTTGAATTTCAGCAGCTCGATCTTGCCCTTGACAAAGGTATCAATCTTGATCGCCGACGGGAAACGCAGGACACGCGCAATCTCTTCCGCAGCGGCATATTCCGGATTGATTACCATAGCAAGTCCGAGTTCCTCCTTCAGATAGCGGACATCGGCATTGTACTGCGGGCTGCGGACACGCGCAATGGTCTGGCAGCCGCCGGCTTTCTTTGCAATCAGGCAGCAGAGCAGATTCCGCTCGTCGGAGCCGGTGACGGCAATCAGCAGATCAGCCTTGTCGATGCCTGCCTCCTCGAGTACAGCGCGCGTCGCACCGTTTCCGGCAACATGCATGACATCATAGCGCTCTGCAACATCCGTTGCGCGGGCGCCGTTGATATCGACAACCGTGATATTGTTTCCCGGCTCGTTCAGCTGCTCCGTGAGCACTCTGCCGACCTTGCCGCAGCCGACAATGATAATATTCAAAGCTGTGAACTCCTCCTAAAGCATTGCTTTATTCCGGTGAATCAGTCATGCCGTTCGGCTGGATTGCCGAAGGTCTCGCAGAAGCGCGCCGAGAAGGAAGGCTCCCGTCCGGCGGCATAGAGATGACCGGTATCACCGAAGGTATTGATGCGGAATGACGCGATTCCCGCTCTGCGCTCCTCCGTCGAGAGGACAGTGACCGCAGTCGGAGCGGCACAGAGCCCGTGCCAGAGCACCATCGGCGAGCAGCCGATCAGGTGCGCAAGCATGACGCATTCCACGCCGAAATGACAAAACAGCACAATCGTATCGGTATTCGGATGCGCCGCGCGGTAGATCATGCCGTCGCGGACATAACCGTGTTTGCTGAGCAGATCATCGAGTCCCTGCCAGACGCGCTTTGCCTCATCGCCGACGCCGTATTCGCGCATGACATCCGTTTCTGCCCATTGATCCTTGTCATAATACAGAGGCTCCTGCGTCCAGTATGCGGGGAGCCAGTCCCACGGCACACGGACATCGCCGGTATCCGGATGCAGAATCGGCGCATGAAATTCACGCAGCCAAGGGAGCGTTTCCGCTTCACGGTGCAGTACTTCGAGCGTATAGCGGGCGGTCGCCTGCGCCCTGCCGAGCGGCGAAACATAAAATGCCGCAATATCCGGATGCTGCCGCAGACGCTCCGCTGTCAGCATCGCCTCGGTTTTTCCGGTATCGGTCAGCGAATCATGTTCATAATCCGGATCGCCGTGCCGGACAATTATCAGTTTCATAGTGTTCCTTTTCCATGTTCAGAGAGGGGGCAAACCGTAGCCGTTCTGTTCTCCGTTCGGGCTGCCGGAGAACAGATCGTCCTTTTCAATCAGTAAGCACTGCACTGCATCGCTTCCGCCTTTTCGACGGCTTCTTCCAGCGTCATATCATAAAACGCACCGGCAGGGAAATATCTGCCGGATTTCGGCTGCGCAATGAATGCGCCGACGATGACGCCGGGGAGTGCACTCTCGGGTGCATTCGGTGCATGCGGACCGCCGAGGTCTGTTCTGCACCAGCCGGGGTCGGTCAGATTGACTGCGACGCCGGTCCCTTCGAGCTTTGAACCCAGGTCGATTGTGACCTTATCGAGCGCTGCCTTGCTGGCAGAATAGCCTGCCTGCTCCGGTTCCAGCCGGATGCCGCTCGTTGTGTTGACGACTCTGCCGAAGCCGCGTGCGATCATCTTTGGAATGAAGTGATAGCAGAGCATCATCGGCGAAATCGTGTTGATCTGGAAGCTCGCAGCATAATCGCTGACCGGTGTCTGCCAGTAGTCGGTGCGGTACGCAATCTGCACGCCTGCATTGTTGAGCAGGATATCGACAGGCACGCCCGCCGCATCAATTTCGGCAATCGCCTTCTCAACAGATGCTGCATCTGCAAGATCGCAGGCAACCTCACGCACCTGCACCTTCTCGGAAAGCGTTTCGGCAAGCGCTGCGGTATGCGCCGTATCGCGGCTCAGCAGGATCAGATTGCAGCCGTGCGCTGCGAGCGCTTCTGCCGCAAGTCTGCCGATTCCGCGGCTGGCACCGGTGACAAGTGCCCATTTTCCCTCAAGATTTAACATCGTTTCCCTCTCCTTTTTTCAAGTTGCCCGTTTCACGGCAGCAGTCCGTAATGCTGCTCCCGTTCATCATATCATACCATAAAATACGTCAAAAGTCAACAGGCAGGCGGGCTGCTGTCCGGCGCGCATACCGGAGCGCACTGAAAAAATGCACAAATGGCTGTGCTCATCTATGTGCATATCTACGAAATCCCGTGAAAACCCTTTTTCTTTTCCGAAAATATGCTATAATAAAATAGACTATGTATAACCCTGACCCAATCGAGGTGTATCTATGAAAATCCGAAATATTGCCGTGATCGTAATCGGTCTGGACGAGGAATATCAATATAATGTCATTCGCGGCATCAATCAGTATGCACGCGATAACAATGTCAATATCACATATTTTGCAGCATTTCCCGGCGTTGTTGTCAGCAAGAAATTTGATATCGGCGAATTCAGCATCTTCAACCTGACCAATTTTTCCTATTTTGACGGTGCCCTGCTGATGCTCAATACATTCAGCAATTCCGAGCTCAAGGAACGAATCGTTTCGCGCGTGCGTGCATCCGGCATTCCGGCAGTCACCTTCGAGACCAAGGATTACCCCGAGTTCTATGATATCAGCATCGACAACTTCAAGGTCATGAAGGAGCTGACAAATCATGTCATTCAGGTGCACGGTGCAAAGGTGATCAACTACGTATCCGGTCCGCTCTCCAATCCCGAGGGCAGAACGCGGTACAATGCGTTTTTGAGCGCAATGAAGGAGAACAGTCTCCATGTTGACGAGCGCCGCATCTTCCACGGCAGCTTCCGCGGCTATGACGGCAAGCTCGCCGCCGATGACTTTGCGGAATCCGGTCTGCCGCTGCCCGATGCGTTCATCTGCGCAAATGACAGCATGGCACTGACACTGATTACCTCGCTGCGGCAAATGGGCTACAGCGTGCCGGAGGATACGATTGTCACAGGCTTCGATGACAGCTTCATTGCAAAGAACAGCTCGCCGGAGCTGACATCCGTGAGCCGTCCGCTGTATGAATCCGGCTATCAGGCATGCGATAAGCTCTGCCGCCTGCTGAACGGCGAGAATCAGCCGCGCTCGACGGAAATTACCGCCGCGCCGGTCTATCGGGAAAGCTGCGGCTGTCCCCGCTCCGCCGATGAAGATATCCGCGAAAACCAGAAGCAGACATTCAGCCGTCTCGAGCGCACAAACGCAAATATCCTGACGCTCAACCGTCTGACCGCAGGACTCGCAAGCGCTGAGACAACGGCGGAAAATATGGATGTTATCGCGTCAGTCCTCAACGATATCGACTGTGAAAAATTCTGTCTCTGCCTGACTGCGGACTGGCAGGAGGCGTTTTCGCCGAAGCTGCCGCCGCGTGACCCGAATGTCTACTGCGACTATATGACCGCGCCGCTGATCTGGGAGCGCACCGGACGCAGAAGCGTACCGATCTTCAAGAGCAGTGAGATGTTTCCCGAGCCGCCGCGGACCGGCGGAAATATCTATTACTTCCTGCCGCTGCATTTCGGCGACCGCTGCCTCGGCTATTACATCATTACAAACGGTGATTTCGCAATCAACAGCCTGCTCTGCCATACGCTGACAATGAATATCAGCAACTCAATCGAAAACATCCGCAAGCTGTTCCACCTGAACCGCGCCATGGAGGAGCTGAACCGCCTCTATGTCATTGACCCGCTCTGCGATATCTACAACCGCAACGGCTTCATCAATCTTGCGGAGGAAATGTTCCGCGAGAGCGTCCGTAAGGGCGAGAGCATCCTGCTCAGCTTCATTGACATGGACGGGCTCAAATTCATCAATGATAATTACGGGCATAATGAAGGCGATTTTGCAATCCGGCAGCTCGCCGAAATCATCAAAGCCTGTACGGATACACACGGCATTGCAGCGCGCATCGGCGGCGATGAATTTGTAATCTTCGCAAAGAATGCCGGTCAGGACGCAGCGGATGCACTGGCGGACCGCTTCAATCATGCGCTTGCCGAATGCAATCTGCGGCTGCAAAAGCCCTATCTGATCTCCGCCAGCATCGGCAGCATTGTAAACATCGCCGACGAAAACGATACGCTTTACAGCATG
>JAEEGL012328155.1_pt1 | contig 76223 bp, 70 predicted proteins | sample 9134231 | NCBI WGS metagenome assembly JAEEGL01 (sample SAMN16246548, study PRJNA631951) | gut metagenome | biome: gut microbiome; feature: rumen; material: fiber-attached | host: Bos | place: Iran: Karaj | collected 2018-10 | reverse complement strand
ATCCTTTTTTATACTACATCCATTTGAGTCTTTTGCTAATGTCATTGTTTTTTTACATGTATATATATGTTCTCCACCATCTTTGTCTCTAGTTTTTACTGTTCCTATTACAAATATTCTCGAATTGGTCATTTCTCTTCCATCTCGATTTTTGAACTTTAGATTATCAAGTGGTATTTTCCCATAATTAGTATTTCTTGCATATACTACTACACCTGGTGAATATGCTTTATTATATGCCATACTATATCCAACTATATTCTCATCATTGGATGTATTGTTATTTATTATTATTCTTGTTTCTACACTTCCTGATTCACTTATATATACATCTTCTGCATTATAACATACATTTCCTCTATCTATTACTATTTCACATGAAATTCCTGTTCCTATTGTAGTAGGTTCTTCTACGATATATGGACATTTATCTTCTCCAAATAAATATGATGCCGATGTTTTCCTCATATCAAGATCAGTTTTAAATACTTTTATCATTGTTTTCGTAAATGGTTTTTGGCCTGGTGGCAATTTACTATTTACGGTTGCATTAAAATCCGTATAGTATATTCTTTTACCGTAATTATCTCCAAATTCCTTTGATGGACAAATTCCATCTACAGCCCTTTTTATTTTTCTATTATTTATTTCAGATACACAAACTTCAGGTATCTCGTATTTGACATCCACTGCTCCATAATAACTATATATATTTGCTGTTAAACCTCCTACATGAGGACTTTGTAATCTGTCAGTTACACTATAGTCATTAAATAATACAAGATTATCTTCACCTATTTTGGTTAGAACTTTTCCCATGTTTTCTGGTTTTAAATCACTAGTAGAAGATCCTGTTCCCAATATGTTTTCTACTTCTATATTGGTAGCATCAAGTTTAATCTCTCCACCACCATCTTTTAAATATGGAATATTACCTTCCGTTGTCGCTTTTCCATTTACATATTCGGTTATAACAGTTTTTACTTCTGCTTTGTCATGATCCAATAATCCGTCCGTATTATAAGCTAGATTTTGTATTCTCCAGAAATCAGCATCTTCCATTTCGGTAAGTGATAATACTTCTCTTATTTCCTTTTCTTCAAATCCGCCTGCAGACTGGTATAAAGTTTTTTCTTTTAATAAGTCCGTATCTAGATTTTGAGCATTTAAATATTTATCCAACTTATCTGCTTTGTATAACTCATTATATGCTCTTACTTTATTTATCAATAATAGTTTTCTTACTGTATCCAGTGAATGGGTTGAAGCAAAATCAAATTTCCACTGTTCATAATCGAAGAATAATGCACAATCTCTTAATCCCCTTAATCTTGCATAATAATCGAATCCTTCTCCCTTTTTCAAAACAAGATTTGATATATCTTTAAAATCAAATGAAGCTAATTCTCTACAAGCCACACTTACATATGTATTCTCGGTATTACTATCTCCATAAGCATATACGCTTACTCCATTGATATCCTGTTTACTTACGGTACCTAGATGTTGACAATCAGTATATCCACCTGTCTTAGTAAGGGTATTTCTTGTCCTATCTGGGCTATTTTGATGGCTATATCCACAATATGATCCATTTATACTTTGACCATCAACTACTCCCGGTGGTAATTGTTTTATTACTGTGTTATAATACGAATCTTCGTGATCACAATCCATCGGTTGTGGTGGAATATAACCACACATATTATTTCGTGTTATACAATCTCTTTTTAAATTTGTAGCATAAGCGCCTGCTGAATACTCTATGATTACATCACAGTAACTTTGAGCACACTGTAAATACTCATCAGAATCGTATGCAGCACCGCCACTACCACATATTTTTTTACAGTCATTATCACAATCAGGACAATCCATAATATCTACAATACTATAAATAGCCACACCAATAGTTTTATTTTCACTAAATGCATCATTACCTGAATTGGCAAATATATATTTATTGTGCATATTATTTTTATTATATGAACCGCCTATATCTGCTACCATAGCAGTTCTATAAGTTGGTCCAATGTAGTAATCCTTCTGTCCTGCTACCTCTACACCTTTATCATCTACTGCTGGATATTCATTTCTCCCAGCAATATTGTATAACAAGTTCATATACTTTCTACCTTCTCTTACTGTTTGAAGAGACGATTTCAAGCCATTATAAACTCTTCTAACATATCTAATTTGGTCATAATATGAACATGTTACAGTATCATTATGTTCGACAGTTCTCGTACATGTAGTATTTATTTTACATTGCCAACCGGATTGTGGCCCATTGCCACTGCTAACCGTTCCAATACAAGCTCTACATTCACCAGTAGCTGACATAGCATATGGATGACATGAATCCCAATCACGACAACTATAAGATACTTGTTCCGTCCAATAATCATCAACTACATGTGAATATCCACCACCATAAGATGTACCATAACCACCATCGTAATCGTCTGAATAATTACTACTTGTACCATTACCAGTAGGAGCTTCATAATGTCTATAAACAGGTTCTACTTTAACATAATACTTTTCTATATAGTTTATATCTATATTAGCCATTAATTGAGAATTAATTCTAGGAATAATAGTTGCCCAGTTCAATGAAGAATCCCCGCCCAAGTCATTTCCATCTTGGCGAAGTAGTAACTTTAAGATAGCATGACCACTTTCTAAAGTAGAAGATAAATTATCATAATCAAATGGTATTGGTGAAGGAAAATATCTATTACTTCCAATTAAATATCCAATTGTGCCAGAATAAGTTGGTTTATCATAATTTAATTCGACAGTTGTTATAGTCTTCAAATCAACTGTATGAGAATCACCACACCTATTACGTGGATCCTTTCCTGATGAACAAGTTGTAGAAGTACCATTGGGCGTATTATTAGAAAATTCGGTTAATCTTTGTGTCTCTTCAATATCGCCATCATAAATAAACCATTTAGTAATTTCTGTTTCTGTTCTTGAATTGCTATCATATTCAGATATCGTTACTACAATTCCAACTGGCTCATCGAATGAAAGCTCAGCAATCCTTTCTGCAGAAAGGGCTACCGCTGGAAATCCACTATCGTTTATGCTCGTAGAAAGTCCCATACTTGAAGCAACACCAGAGCCACCTAAAGCAGCATAAGCAAAAGAAAAAGGAAACACAAAAAGAAATATAATTGTCAAAATTACAATTAATCTTTTCATTAAATCCCCTCCTATTATTATCTACTAATATTATAAGATAAATAGCAAAAAATATAAATAAAAAATAGCAATAAAAAAAGGAGTGATTATAAATCACTCCCTTAATAACATTATTATAAAAATCCTATTTATAAGTTGTACTTACAAAGTTATAGTTCTTATCAAATTTCCAAACTAAAGTATCGAATATCTTTTCATTTCCAACGAAGTCATCTACATCTACTTCTTCATAGTTGCTAGCTCTATAGTAACCATCTACATCACCATATTTAGCAACATATTCATATACATAGTAGAATCCATCATCATAATCATAGTCATAAATTCTTGTTAAGTATTTATCTGTAACTATACCATCGCTACAATAATTTGAAAAATAAATCTTTCCTAATTCCTTATCTACTTTATAAATTACTGGACATCCAACTGCCTCGCTTGTACCATAAGTAAATTCTGATAGTTTATCATAACTAATACTTGTACCAAAGAAATATGAATATTGATCATTGAAGTCCATAAAATCAAGTTCATAAACTCCTTTTATACCATCTCCAATGAAATAATCCTTTTCATCAGCATATTTTTCTGGTAAAGTTCCTTCAGTAACCTTTACCAATTTACCTACTACAGCTTGATATGCTAAAGTAACCTTTTGTTTCTCTGAAAGACCAAATGTCTCTCTAGATAATTCAGTTATCAAACTATCAAATGATGGATTATAAATAGATGCTGTTTCAACAAATGATCTTAATTTATCATAGTTAACTCCTCTATTAACATTTGTTTTAACTGTAGGATTACCTGCTTTAAAAATTTTAACTAAATTTGCTCCCTCTTCATAAACATATTCCCCATAAATAAAACCAGTCATAACAGCCCCACTAACAAATAATACAAGTGCTGCAATAACAGTTAATTTAACAGTTTGCATTTTCTTTGCTATTGTTTTTTTATTCTCTTTTTCCATAATAACGTACTCCTTATATTTTGATTATACCATAGAGTATAAAAATGTTTACTCTTTCATATTAAGTTTTACATGTAACTTTACAAAAAAACAAGGTTATTTATTAACCTTGTAAATTTTTTAATTCTTTTTGAATATCTCTCATTTTTATTGAATAAATATATAATAACTTATCATCACTTGGTATCATAAAGAACGAACTATCTTTTTTAGCATTTTCAACCAATAAGATTGGTTTTTGAATAGTATCCCTTATCTCTAACATATCAGCAAAGCTTTCAATTTTTATTGATTGGAAACCTACTAATTTAAATTCACCATATACTTTTTGTATATAAGGTCCATAATTATTTAGTATTTTTTTCAATTCTTTATCGTATACACTTCTTGCTGTTCTAGTATTTCTTGAATATAGAATAGCTCTTAAAATTATTATTAAAGATAATGTAAATAACATTAATGAGATTATAATGTATACTACTGTTATTGTTTTAGGTTTACTACAAATCATTATATTATCTTGACTATCAACTAAATCATTACTTAGTTCAACATTCATAGTTTTACTTGTTAATGGTATAGATAATGTCATAACTGATTCATTGCTATTATCAACATCTAAATCTTCACATGTACCTGTAATATTAATTGTAGCATAAACATTTAACAAACTATCGGCATCTAAAAGATCATATGTAGATTTAAATTTAGCTATTAAATCATTATATTTATTATAATCAATCATTATATTTTCAGAGATAGTCAATTCTTGTTCATCCGATGCTTTTTCTATTTTAGGAAGTAACTCATCTATATGACTATATAAAACTTTTCTAGAATTCTTATCGATTACTTTTAATTCAGCATCGATTCTATATGAATACTTGTACTCTACATCATTTTTATCCAATGTCATTTTATATCTAAAAGTAGCATTTATATAATCGATTAATGAACTTATATAGGCTTTATCACTAGGTAAATATTTCTTTTCATAGAATTCGTTATCTTTTAGATAAACTTTATAATCTATACTGCTACTTTCATCATACTTTGCATACTGTATCTTATTTTTTTCATTGAATATTGATAGGAATACAAATGCTAATAGAATACTAATAAATGCAAAGAAAGCATATGTTAGTATTATTCTTTTTCTTTTAGTATCATCTTCTAATATTGTATTTACTTCTTTCTTTTTCATTTATTAGCCTCCTTTCAATTAAATAAACTTCTTATAAATAGTGTTGGTACTCCAAGATACTTTATTCTTAGCTTAACAACACCTGTTATATTTTCTCTTAATCTATATCCATCATCCATCTTTGAATTGGCATCACCTTTGGTATAATATCTTATTTCACCATTTATTTCTTGAATGCTTACAACTCTATGGACAGTTTGTAATCCTCCACTTTTAAAGATTACAACATCACCTTTATCGATTTTATCGGTATCCGTATTCTTATATAATACTGCATCTCCTTGCTCTATTGTTCCACTCATACTTCTACTACCTATTACAATAACACCATAGGTAAACTTGCAAGAAACAACCAAAGCAATCACTGTAACTATTGCAAATACTACGCTCGTTTCGATAAAGTTTTTCGTCTTATCTTTTACAGATATTTCAAAACTTCTTTTAGCATATGTCTTTTCAAAAATTATATACATGAAATATGGACATACTATTCTAAGAATAGATTTAAAATATAGGAATACATCAGGTAAAAATGGAATGATAAATGCATATAAAACAGTTATCAATCTAAATGCTATTATTCCATATGAACCGAATCTAATCGATACATAGTTATAAAATAGATTACAACTCATCGATGCAAATAATACGAATCCCATGGCTGTTAGAAAGTCATTAAGATTGGTTAAATCATATACACCTGTATATATCAATAGATCGACAAGAACCATAGCTATGTAGCATAGCCCCAATGATATATTGATCTTTCTTCCAACAAAATTAAATTTAACATTCTGATCGATAAGTCTATTTCTTATTAATTCGGATGTAATAATTATTGTTGCTATAGGTAATATATAATGCATAAAACTCCAAGGTGAAAGTATTATCTTTGCATTAATAAATCCAAAATATAGCCCTAGTAAATAAAATAATGTTACATATAACACGCCAAATAATGAAAGAAGTATAATTACTTGTTTATGATATATCGAATGTATTTTTTTCTTTTTAAATAAAGAAAATACGATAAATGCTAAACCAAGCATTATAAATGCTAACACTTCTCTTCCAATAATACTAGGCGCAAAAAGAGCAAACAAGAGAATTAATATCATGAATAATTCAACTAAGTATACTTTGTTTTCGCTTTTCATTAAATCCCCTTCTTTGCCTATTTTTCACTTATTATTATGGTTCAACTGGTGAAGCTACAAATGTTAATGTTACATTAGTATGATCATTTTCTTCTTGTACTGGAACTTTTAATAATGCTACTCTTACTGTTACAGTTGCTGTATCACCAGCAGCAATTACTGCTGGAGAATCCCAGTTGGTAGTTACTTCGAAATAATTTTGATTACTATATTCGATTGTTGGAAGTGCTACTGATGCTGATAATGAATCTTCACTATTTTCGATAGTATAAGTACATTCTACATAATCACCAGCATATTTTAGGTTGTGTGCTTGAATTGTAGCAGTTAGAGATCCATCAACTGCAGTTGCTACTACATCAGGATTATTTGGATCTTCGTTTATATCACCTGCATGTTCAACATTTACTTCAGTTTCATCTGTGAAGTGAACTTCCAAGTCATAACTAGCAGCTGTAGCATCACCATTAATTACTAGATTAACTGAAGATACTGCTGCATAACCTACACCTAAAACTAATACTGCAACTAGAATTGCTAGAATAATCATAGAATTTTTCTTCTTCATTTTTTTCCTCCCTCTTATTTTTTTCCCGGAGTTATAAGCAAGTCATACAGCTTCACGATATGGTTACTTATTATCCTAATAAAATAATACTTTACTAGGAAGTAAAAATCAATATTTTTGTGGTTCTTTCATAAAAAAAAAGAAGAGCTAAACTGCTGCTTCTTCTACTTGTGTTTCTTTTTTACCTTTGTTTTTCTTAATTAACATTACTATCAATGCAATAATTGCTACTATTGCTAAAAGTAATACTATTGCAAGTAATGGTCTAAATCTAAACCAAGCTACGATAATAATTACTAGGCTGTGTACTAATGCTATCAAGAAAGCAATTAGATTTAATACTGAACCAACTATTCCACCTAGGAATGGAACGAATGATGTAAGAGTTGTTAATGGGCTAATTAGAGAAACATATCCAAATACGATTAATAGTGCACCTACTGCTCTAAATATCCATTTCATCATCTTATCTTCGCTTCTTATTTTTGATAATACTTCATCAGTTGATAATTCTCCTTCAAAAATTCTATTGATATTTCTACCACTCTTAGCAGTATATTTAGTGAAAGTATTTTCTTTTTGAACAGCTAGAACTGTAGCTTTTGTCCAGTTATTATATTGCCAATTAATTCTTAAGTCACCAATTTCTGGATTATCTAAATTCTTAGATGTAGTTACATAACCTTTATCAACTTTATATGTTTCATCTAATGTGATATCTTCTGGAATTGTAACATCAGCTTTTGTTGATAACATATCTTTTTGTTCACTGCTTAATTCAAAAACTCCTAATTTAACATTATTAGCAACAAAAGTTTGTCCTTGTACTGCCATAGATGTTGGATTAGTATGTCCACTTTGATGGAATGATGATGAATCTATTAAATCTTCTTTCCATACTTTATTATAAGAATATGTTGTACTATCATCATCAGTATGTTCAGTTTCTTCCCATTCATATATTTCTACAGTTCTAGTTAATACTGGTGCCTTAATAGATACTCCAAATGTATCATCTTTTATTTCTTCATCTTCGGTAATTAAATCACCATTTACAAGTACTAACTTACCTTCATTTTTGGCATCTACTTTATCGCTACCAACAACTTTTAATACCTTTTCAACTTCATTAATTGCTTCAATATTTCTTACATTGTTTCCTTCATTCCACCATAGTAAGCAAGTACCACCAATTATCATTAGTATACCTACTATTATTCCCCCGAATGAATTTTTAATCTTTTTCATTTCATTTCCTTTCTTATTAATATTATTTATCTAAATTTAATATTAATCTTTGATTATCTTCTACCCAACTATCAAGATGCTGATTTTGTGACATATATTCTTCAAGAACATCTCTACAACTAGTTGCAATAATTTTACTTTTTCCATTCTGCTCGATCTCTTCAAGAGTAACACCTAAGCCATCTTCGAGATTCGTATAATGGAACTTTTGAAGTCCTACTTTAAAAATATCATCATCTTTTATATTTTTACCTTCAAAAGTAAAACTATCTATAGAATGAGTCTTTCTTGTATATTCAACATGTAATCCTTCAGATAATTGATAAAATTCAGTATGTTCTCCATCGAATGATGCATCTCTACACATATGAAGAATCATCTTTCTTAATTGAGCACCTGTAACTTTTACCAAATGAATAGAATCATCATATGGGAATACTTCAGCTAAATCTTGAACTGTTACGATAGGTCCCATCTTTTCAAGTCTTATTGAACCAGAACCTAAAAGCATAATATCAAGAGCCAAACTATTCTTCATAATATCGGCAAATAAATCTCCTAGTTCAGTTTCTCTATATCTATCAGGATGAGTTAACTCTCTGTTAAGTCTTGTAATAACTCTTCCATATTTTAAATCCGTTTCACCTTTATAACTATTGATTAATTCTTCTAGTTTCAAGTCTCTTGGACAAGTTTTATCGTTTATTGAAATACACTGCCATTTCCATTTGTGTGTACAGTTATTTTGTGTATCAATTACCAAATCAAATCTTCCTATTTGGTCTGTTCCAACTCCTGCTTGAACTATCAGTATATTATTTACTACATCAGGTTTATCAATAAATGTATGAGAGTGTCCACCGATAATAACATCTACTCCCCATGCTGGATCCAAAAGTTCAGCAAGTTTATGATCTTCTTCCCAACCAATGTGAGTAAGTAAAACTGTATAATCGATATCTATTGCATTATAAGTATTACATATACGACCTACTTCTTCAGCAGCTTCATTAATATCAACAAATGAACCAATTAAACCTTCATTCTTAGTATTAGCAAGAACCTGTTCGGTAACTACTCCAATAAATAGAATTTTCATTCCATCTATTTCTTTAATAAAGTATGGTTTAAAGATTCTAGATTTGTTTGTCTTAATAAATAAGTTAGCATTTATTATTGGGAATCTTGCACATTTTTCCAAGAACAATAAATGAGCAAGTCCATAATCTGTTTCATGATTACCAATAGTAACTACATCAGGTGATATCATATTCATTATTTCAATAGTAGAAATACCTTTAAATTCGGCATCAATAATATTTCCTCTAAACATATCACCAGCAATAGCATAGATAACATTATCTTCTTCTTCTCTAACTTTGCTTATATATCCAGATAATCTAGATGCACCACCGATAGTAGCATTACCACTTTCTTCACTGAAGAAATCACCATGTAAATCATTGGAATGTAATAAAGTTAATTTTTTGTATCTTTTCATAATTTCTCCTTTTCAAGGCCTATTATACCATTTACTATTTGTCATATCAATTCATAAAAAAAGAACTATAATTATTTAGTTCTTATTTAAGAAGTTTAACTCTTCTTTTAACTTCTTCTAGCCCTAATACATGAAGTATCTCATATAAATCTGGTGTTTGACTTTTAGTAGTGATAGCTACTCTTATTACAGTAGCAACATCGGTAATGCTTCCTTTGAAGTTATCAGGATTTTCTCTATATTCTTTTAAATTGCTAGTATATCCCATCTTTTCAGATAATTCTTTTAATTTTTCAAACCATGTATCATGGTCATCTTTTTCATCATAATAGTTTTCAAAATAATCTGTAACTATCTCTTTTATTTCTTTTTTATCACTAATAGTTTGATATTCATATTCTTTATTCATCTTATCGAATAGTTTTGGGAACATATACCAAGTAAGTGTTTTTATATCGCTATATTTAGCATAATCTTTTCTAGGTTTCTTCTTTTCTCTTTCAATATTTAATACATTTAATGTATATTCTTTATCTTCAGTTAAGATATCATTTAGTTCTTTATCGAACTTAGAAGCCCAAGTAGTTGCTTCATCATATAGTTCATCCTTTGTCAAATATGACATATATGATCTAGATAGATTAACTAGTTTATTATAATCGAATAACGGACTTGATCCTACTTTAGAGAAACTGAAATCAAAACTAGTAAGTGGCTCTCTTGGATTAGCTTGTCTCCATGCTTCGAAATTAGTATTAGCAATAGTTATTAAATATTCTTGCATAGCATTAGCAGGGAAGCCTTCTTTAGCATAATTCATAGTAGTAAAGTCTACATCTTTTCTTTTACTTATCTTTCTTCTAGTACCATTTTCATCAACTATCATTACAAGTCCTAGGTGTGCATATTTAGGTTGTTTAAATCCAAACATATTGAATAACTCGATATGAACAGGAACACTAGATAACCAGTCTTCTCCTCTTAATACATGAGTAGTACGCATCAAATGATCATCTACTAAATGCGCAAAATGATATACTGGTATTCCATCACTCTTAATAAGTATGATATCCATATCGTTTTCAGGGAATATTACTTCACCTTTAACAAGATCTTTAAATCTTATCTTTTTATTGAAGTCTCCTCTAGATTTTAATCTAATTGTATAGCTATCTCCTCTTTTGATTCTTTCAGCTCTTTCTTCATTAGTTAGATTCCTACATTTAGCATAATCTCCATAATAACCTATTCTAAGTTTATTATTCATTTGAAACTCTCTAGTTTCATTTAATTCTTCTGGAGTACAAAAACAAGGATATGCCAAATCATTTTCTATCATATGCTTAGCAAATACTTCATATATTTCTTTTCTTTCACTTTGAATGTATGGACCATAATTACCTTTTTGTTCAGTTGGTGATATAACACCTTCATTAATATCTATTCCCAATGCATGTATAGAATTAATGATATTATCTATTCCACCTTCTACCTCTCTTTTTTGATCGGTATCTTCTATTCTAAGATAGAATACACCACCTGTCTTTCTAGGTAAAAAGTTTTCTATAAAGCAAGAAAGCATATTTCCCATATGAACAAATCCAGTTGGACTAGGTGCATATCTAGATACGATTGCTCCTTCTTTCAAATCTCTTTCAGGATATTTCTTTTCCAAATCCTCAATAGTTAATTTACAATTTGGATACATTAATTCAGCTAATTCTTTATTAGTCATAACATTCACCTCTAAATACATTTTAAAACATAGTTATTATACAACATTATTCGAAACTTCCAAAGCCTTTTTGATACATCTTTTGCTTTATTTTATATTCTAATTCACTACCAGAATACTTATTTGATAACTTTTTATATAATTTATCATATTCTTTTTTAGCAATATCTTTATCACTAGAAATACTTTTACTATCAAAAACTCTAATCGATAAAGAACTATCATAACCATTATTATTTAAATAATTTAGTATTTTATTTTTTAATATATAGTTACTTTTATTATGATTTGTCTTTACCTGTTTATCTATTATCTTATTTATCTTTTCTATTTGTATATCATCTGTAAATATATCCATATTATCGTTTATTATTTGTTCTGATATTCCAAAAGAAGATAATTCTCTTCTAATTTTATATGGTCCATCCATAGAAAGATTAATCTTATCATGAATAAACATCTCAGCAAATTTATTATCATTTAGATATCCTTCATCTTTTAAGTCTTTTATAACGCTCTCTATTATGTCTTTATTAACACCTTTTTTAGAAAGATATTCTCTTAATTCTTTAACACTTCTATATCTAATAGTAATATATTTAAGAGCTACAGTTTTAGCTGTATATGATAAGTTCTCTTCTTCTACTTTTTCTCTTATATCGTCATCTATTTCTTTATGAAGTAATAATCCATATTTTAAAATCAAATCTTCATGAACTATAAGCAAGTCATTATCTTCGAGAAGTAAACTATACATTCCATCTTTCTTTTTAGTAAATTTCAATATCTTCATTAGTATCACCACTTATAAATATATTCTTTTATTTCAATTCTTTCTTTTTAACTTTTACTTTTTCAGTTGGCAAACTATAGTGTTGTAATCCATCTACAACCATATCTTCACAACCAACAACTTCCAAGCCAGTCCCGGCATACTCACGAAGTTCCTTATTGATAACTTTATTATTTAATTTTTCTAATTCTTCTTTTAATAATTCATTCCTATTTATAGATACTCCAAAATTCCACCCCATAAAATGGTCTAAGAATTTATTAACAAAATGTCTATTTGCTTCTTCTTTATTATTCTCATTTAATAGATGATTTCTAATAGCTTTATCGGTTATAAATAGTTTAGCCTCTCCTCTATAATTACTATGAATATTATCTGTTAGTTTAAGCATGAAGGAATAAGGATCTAACACTATGTCTTCATCAAGTGCTTTATCATATATTCTTACCATTTGTAACAAAATATCATCTAGATTTGTTATATTAGAATATTCTCCATAGTTACCAAATATTAATTTACCATCTTTATAAAAATAGAATTTACATGTAGGCCTTCCATCATTTAAAGGATATAAGTAAATCATATTATCTTCATTTATATTAAATGAATTTCTATATATATCTGGATTTTTTACTAAGTCATAATTGTGATATGGTATATCTAGCTCCCTTGCTATATGTCTAAAAAGATCTAAATCATTATTATTTCCCATAAAAACCTCCCAATTACATTATAATACTATTTTAAAACAACTATAACAACTAAAAAAGGAACTATTCTGTTAGTTCCTTTTCTTCTTCTTCTTTATCTTCCTCTTTTACAACTGTTATATAACCTTCTGCTAGTTCCTCTAAAGCCATTCCTATACTCTTTTCGGAAGTATATTTATTTCTAGTCATCTGTAAATGACCAGTAGCATCGATTTCTTTGCTTCTTCTAGAAGCTATATGTACAAGTTTGTATTTAGAATCAACTAAATTAAGAAGCTTATCAATTGATGGATAAATCATTTTATCACCTTCCCTATGATAAGCATATAACATCAAGTGTAAACATTTCAATAAAATTTACAAATATTTACAAGTATATATTACACTAGTCTTCTAAATAGTATGCATCTGTTTTTGAATATTTTTTTACTTTATTAGGTCTACTTATTTCATCTGGATATACTGTAAAAGTATCTATCTTAACTGGGTCACCAACTAAAGATAATAAATAGTTTTCAAATGCTCCTTTTTCTGCATTTCTTGTATCTACTAATCTCATATTTCTAAAGTGTGACAATATAACATTATGATCTTTTAAAATAATTTGTACTTTATCATCATTTTCCCAGTCTTTCCAAGATTCTATATCATAGACCATTATATTTCCATCTTTATCAAAAGTAATTGCTTTATCGAAATTATAATCGAAGTTATACAATGCTTTATTCCATCCCGTATATTCTAAATCTGTACCATTATTTTGTAATTCATCATAAGAGATTACTGGATTATCATCAGCAATCATTTTTGCATTTTCATATGCTGTTTTATAATTATTATAATTTGAAAGCGTAGTATTTACTATTGAAGTAAGTATTCTTAAGTTATCCTCATTAACTATTTCAACAGCTTCTCCACGATAATCTGTATAACTTCTGATTTTCATAAGAGAAACTGTATTTTGAGTTTCTTCAACAGCCATATTGAATGATTTTTCTGTATCAAGCAAATCTCTATTACTATTTATTTTTCCTGCTGTTTCCCTAACAAGTACATACCCACCGATTAATATAGTTAAAGCAGTTGCTGTAATAGCAAAAGCACCAAATTTATTTTCCATTTTCAATCCCCCCCTTTTAAAATGAAAAAAAGACTTTTTTTTCTATAAAAGTCTTGTTCCTTATAAATAATCCGAGATTTCAATCTGTCTTGACGAATTAATTCACCTAAGTGGAACTACTCCCTTTTACGAGGAGTAATTATACCACAAAATTGTTATTTTTGCAACTTTTTACTCTTTTACAACAATCCAAGCATTAGGTACTGGTCTTGTTTGTGCCTTAAATGCACCATTTCTAGGGTTAGTAATAATCTCACCATTTAATTCCATAGCACTAGATGTACCACCATCCATATTAGCCGCATTAATTGCACCATATCTAAGCATAATTCTTGTCATATCATTCATATCAGCACCGACAGATCCTGTTTGTCTACCATCGATTACAAGCATCAAAACAATTCCATCTGCTCTTTGACCAATTGCTGTACGAGGAGCTTGTCCCCATCCACCATTACCATTAACGAATGAACTCTTACCATTAACTATTAGGAATGGTCCAAATTCAACGCAATCACGAATACCTTGTCTTATTGCTTCGTTAGCAGATAATCTAGTTAATACTAATTTATTATCTTTAGTAAAACCAACTATTCCTCCACCAACTTGAGCTTTAACATTATTAGCAATTAATTTTCCTTCGCTAATAACTATACCATGTGGAACTCCACCAGTACTATTCCAATCTGGATCGTAGAATCCTCCACCATTTATTGCAAGTACTGCATTATATCTACTAGCAATCTTTGTTATAAATTGACCATAAGCACTATTAAGTGATGTACCAGTACCAGCAGATACTCCTAATTTAACTTTGGAAGCATCGTAGATAACAGCAAGTTTACCTTTTAAATTTGGTTCATTTATTTCTATAATTTTATATATATCATTTCCTTCATTCTTAGTAAGTATTTCTTTTTCATATTCGTTAGCAAATGTTTCTTTATTGAAATCTACTGTTGAAAAATCTACTAAATCAGTATTTGTATCTTCAGCTCTTTCTATAACATTATTATTTGCCATAACTGTATTTACATCGAAATCATTATAGAACCAAGTAGCTAAATATTGATGTGACATAGTAGTCATAGCTGTAGTTATTAGCCATTCTTTAAATTCAGTTCCAGAAAAATACAATTCGTATACTACTCCAAATCCACCAACTGTATAAGCAGTTGCAAATAATGCAAATAAAGCTACTAATGGCTTTCTAAATTTTCTTCTTAGTTTGTCTTTACCTGTTATATAGAATATTACACCTGTACAAAGCATTACAAATGAGAATGTTGCACCTATTAAAAGTACTAGAGATAAATTCTCACTTATTAATTTATTACTGTTTATAGATACTACATATAAACTACTTAATAATGGAAACAATAATATTCCTAATACAAAAAATTTTCTACCCAATTTCTTCTTTGGTAACATAAAACCCCTCCTTAATCAGAAACAACGCCAAGATAAGTTCCATCCTTATCTAAATCAACATATTCATTATATTTTTCAGATTTATAATCTTCTAATTTATCATATTTTTTAGTTGCAATAACACTAGCATTATTTTCTTCTGTCCATTCGTTAAATAACTCGATACGATGATTGAAGTATTTAATATCTTCGATAAATGTATTTGTTAACTTTTCCATATTTCTAATATAAGTTAAACAGTTGGTATTTACTTCAGGCCTACTATAGAAATGATTACCCGTACATCTTTCATATAAATAACTATCCATATCATCTATTTCAACTAAAGTATTCTCATAATTTATAGCACTCTTTAAAAGATCTTGATAGTTATCTGGTACTATATCAAAATACTCCGTCTTATCATCAATATTTTTAATGAACGCTTCATGAGTATCAGCAAATTCTTCTGCCTTTTTTGTAAAAGCCGTATATATATCACCGATCTCATCCATAATAGCATTTTCATTATCTATTTCTTTTTGCTTTTCAGCTTTTACATCTTGAGAAAAAACAAAAATTAGAGATGCTATTACAAGAGATATACCTATCATAAAACTAAATAATTTTACATATTCCCTCTTCATTCAAATCACCTACCAAAGCATTTTACCACCTTTACATATATTTTTCAAGGATTTAATGGATATTTTACAATTTTTTCCGAGTACATCGTAACAATATTCATAAATCTATTATAATGATTTGAATAATCATTCAATATGCTATTATCCAATTCTTCATAAGGATAAACCATATAATTTGATCTTGGATTACTCTCCTTATAATACGTATATATTAATCTAGCTGTAGGCTCTTCTATCGAAACGGTTGTCATATCTCCATTTACTTTTTTACGTATTTTAATACTCATCATAAGCCCAGTTAAGTTATTAGGACCATTTTGACTTGATATAAAATTACCTAGTGAATAAATAACCATTGTATTACCTATAAAATCAACTGGTTCAATTACGTGAGGATGACAACCTATTATTAGATCCACACCTAAACTTGCCAAATAATTAGCAATATTCTTTTGACTTTGCACTGGCGTATTCGTATACTCTTCTCCCCAGTGCATAGCTACTATTAAAAAATCGACTTTATCTCTTACTCTTTCTATATCTTCTTTTACTCTATCTTTATCATATATATTAACTAGATAATCTTCGCTCTTTGGTACAGTTATTCCATTGGTATCCATCGTATAGCTGAGCATTGTATAACTAATATCGTTCTTGGTAAATATTCTATCTTCTATTCTTTCCAACTCACTTAAATAAGTACCTGCTGTTAATACATCTTTATGTTTATTCCAATATGCAACTGAGTTATTAATAGCTTGCTTGCCTCTATCATAGCTATGATTATTAGCAAGACTAACTAGATTAAATCCAGCATCGATAAAGGCATCTCCTACTTCATAAGGAGAATTAAATCTAGGATAAGTAGATAATCCTATTTCGGTTCCACCAAGAATAGTTTCTTGATTATAATAAGCAATATCATAATTAGTAGTAATCTTCTTTATTCTAGTCATCATCTTTTTAAAATCATAACTATTACCATTTTGTGCATCCAAATAAATAGACTTATGAATAAGGGCATCTCCTACCATAATCATAGATAATTCTCTTTCATAATCCTTTACTTCTTCTATAACTTCTTCACTAGAGTTATCTATTATATTTTCTTCTTCACTAACATTAGAATTATCATTAGATTCCATTCTACTATTGTAAATATTAATTATAATTACTACTCCAAAGATAATGAAAAAAACTATCAAAATAATTGTCAAAATATTTCTAATATATATTTTCATAATACCTCTTTATATAAACCCCAATATTATCAAAGTAATTGTTGAAATAATTATAGTTCCTATGCATATTCTTTCTTTAATACTTATTTTTTCTTTTAAAAATATTCTACTAACTATATTTGTAAGTACTGAATACAAAGAGCTTATAGATGCTACTATACTCATTAATCCAAAGTTCAAAGCAAAAGAGTATAAAACGTTACCAATAGGTGTTAAAGCAGATCCCTTAATAATATTGAAATTAGGCTTTTCTAATTTTTTAGGGCTTAATAAAACTATTATAAAGAACAATACGCTAACAACTGTATAGATCATTCCTTTATAATAATATAGATCATAAACTGTAAAATTAACTACATAGATACTCTTTTCGAAATATGTTGAAAATGCAACTAATAACATATATATAATTGCAAATATAATTCCTTTCAATGGATGTGGTGCATGTTCACTTTTAGTTCCATTAATAGCAAGTAATACTATCGATAGACATATTAATAAAGCTAGTATTATCTCTACAAGTCCAATACTCTCATTAAGTAAAAAATAACCTAGAACGATATCCAAAACTGGATAGGCAGCCATTATTGGACTTACTATAGTTAATTTACCATTAAATACAGCTATATTAACAACCATTGAAGCAAATAAATCACATAGAATAATCGGAAGCATAGAAAGTAATATTTCTATATTAAAAGTACCATATAAAGTTCTTTTAAAAATGAATACTACTAGCATATATATAAGCACTCTAAAGAAATATGTATACATATAGACATTTAATCTATCATATTTCTTAGATATCCTAGAATAAGATACTTCACCAAGTGCCCAAAATATAGCAACCATTATTGAAAGTACAATTCCAATAATCATCTTATCATCCTTCCTTATCATATAGATTATAGCATTATATTATAAAATAAGAAAAGTTAGTATTATATAGGTTTACATACTAACTTTTTATTAAACTATATTTTTAAACTGGCTCATAGTTGTTGTTCTTTGAATTGGAAATCTAGGTATCTTATATTTATCATCGTTTCTAGAAGCCTTTCTCCAACCATTTGTAAATGCTGTCTTGAAGCCTGCTTCTTTAACTGCCTTTATGGATGTACTTGTATATTCATAGAATGGGAAACAGAAAGAGTCTGTATTTTTTATAATATCTGCAGAAGTCTTTAAATCATTTAACAAAGTATCATAAGAAACACAATTTACTTTTGATCTATATCCACATTTAGCTTCATAGTGTAAATTATGAGTATGTGACTGAATAGTTAAATATTCTGACTCATAATTTGCTTTATCATACCAACCTGTAATAAGAAATAATGTTGCATTCATTTTATATTCTTCAAGTGTTGGTATTAAATGATTACCATTAGCTTTACCAGTTCCCCAAGAGCCATCATCTACTGTTATTACTACTGTCTTTTCTGGTAAATCTATTTCTTTATACATCCACTTAACAAATTCTTCCATAGTAGCAGTATAGTAATTATTATCTCTAAGATAATTTAATTGTTCTCTAAAATCATCCATGTGTTCACAAATATCTTCTCTACAAATATTTCTTTCACTTTCTTCGAAAAAGAAATGATAATTAAGCACGGCTATTCTTTGATTAGCATCACCTTTTTTTCTAATCTCAACTTCCCTTAAAGCAGTTGCTTCATTTCCACTTGAATCTTTAATCGTATAAGTAATCTTATATGTACCAATTTTGTTTATATCTAGTGAAGACTTATCAACAACTATCTTATCTGTTATATCTCCATCATAATTATCACTAGCATTAGCTCCAGGATCAATAAACTCTCTTCCTTCAGCTAAAATAATTTTGTCTCTTCCAAGTATTTTTATCTCTGGATTTACATCATCTATTACTTTAACTGTACGAACTATCTTTTTTTCTAACTTCTTATACTTAATCTTATAAGTATATTTATAAGTACCAATATGTTTTGTATCAAGGTCATTAGATACCTTTATTTTTTTAGTTAAATCTTTATCTTCATAAGAAGCAATTGCTCCTTCATCCTTATATTCCTCACCATATTTAATAGTGATACTTTTTTCTCCATTCAAAGATATCTTAAGTAATTTAGAAATGCCATTTACTTCTTTATTATATATTTTATATGCAAAAAAAGAGACACAGCCAAATATCAATAGAATTACTAATAAAATAAATTTCTTTTTTATCCTATATTTTTTCATACTGTATCTCCTTATATTAAATTAATTACCAAATACTAACTCTAGAATCAGTATCTTTATACATTTTATCGAATCCATTTATATTATATACTTCATAGAACTTACCAGTAGATGATAATGTCCCATTTACTCTAACTTCATTAGGACTATGAGTATCCATAATCATAACCATTTTAGTATATGAATCTATATATTCATTTAAGAAGAAATTAGCAAATGATTTATACATCGTTTTATAATCTTCTCCCTTTGCATTTTTCTCTTCAGCAATACTTGTTATGCATTTAATAGCTCCTAAATCTGCTATATTCTCACCTAATGTCTTTTCACCATCTACATTTATTCCAAGGACTTTATATTCGTTGTAATAATCTACGATAGCTTCTTTTCTTTTATTAAACTCATCTAAATCTTTTTCAGTCCACCAATTATTATACTCTCCTTTTTCATCAAACATACTTCCATTATTATCGAAAGCATGTGTTACTTCATGAGCTATAATAAATCCAACACTTCCAAGCATCTCATATTCTTTAGAATTATCATCCAACACTTTATATAAAGCTGCTGGAAAATTAATTGAATTATCCTGTGGATTATAAAAAGCATTGATACTAGTTAAAGGAAATGCCCAATTACCATTATCTTTATCAGTTCCTACAAGTTTAATATTTTCATTATATATATAATTATTAATTCTAACTATATTATTAAATAAGCTTTCATTTCTATGTAATACATACTTATCAGAATAAATAATCCCATCTTCTGGATAACCAATTCTAATTTTAATATTATCTAGTTTAGTAATAGCTTTTTCTTTAGTTTTATCACTTAAGAAAGAATTGGTTTTTAAATTCTTTTTGTAATATTTTAATACTTCATCTATAAGTTTTTCAACTTTTTCTTTATGTTCTTTAGTAAAATGTTCTTTTGAATATGCTATAGAAATCTTATCATCAAATATTGTCTCAATTATATCTAATTTAATTTCATCCATATCTATTTTTTTATTAATTCCATTTATTTCATTGTTTAAATTATTTATTAATTCTATATAATCATCTGATAGAAATTCCATATAATTAGTTATTATTTTTATTTTAAAATATTCTTTCAATACATTTAAATTATCATTAGTTAAATAAGAATTAAATGCTTTATAGTTTCCTTTATCAACAATACTAAAAGAGTCTACATTGCCTATATTTAATATATTTAAATAAGAATCAATATCAATATTTGAATATATTTCTTTTAATTCATTCTTAGTAATAATATTATAATATGTTCCTAAATCATTAAAATCACTTGTCTTTTTAGATTTACTTGCTATATCTTCAAGCATTTTATTGGTATCGTTAGAAATATTTCTAGCTGTTTTAGCATCATTACCATTCAGTTTTAATAATCTAATTCTATACTTAGATATTAATGCTTTATATGATGCATAATCACTATCAGAATAAAATCTAATATCTGCTCCATAATCAGAATTTATTGGATATAAATATATAATATTTTTACTTGAGTCTTTAAAATCTTTACTTATCTTAGGATTAATTAATAATCCAATTTTTAATTCTTTATCAATATTATAAATAGAATATAATAAAGAATTAATACTATAAGAATTATCAATCATATTAAGATATTTTCTAAGTGGCTCTATCCCTTCTCTATTTCTTCTTTCATCGTTAAGTAAACTATATATGATATTCATATTAGTATTATTCTTATCATCGATCATCTTTTTAGTAAGTTCATCTGTTTCTTTATCTATATCATCTTGTAAATCCTGTACATAGCTCCAACCTACTTTATCTTTATCGATGTCTCTTTTATCTATTTTTTTACCATTTATATATTTATAGTAATCATCTATTCTACTAGCACTATTATAATTAAATACAAATATAAAAGAGCCTAGAATAATTGCCACAAATAATATAATTATCAGTATATTTTTTTTAATCTTCATAATATACCTCTATGAAAATAATGTCTTTTCACTCTTATATAGTCTAGACACAGCTATTATTATAATTACTGAATAAACAATAGTAGTTCCAATAATAATTAACATTGATACTGGATCAACTTTATTCATAATGATATCATTTAGAGCCATACCACAGTTTGCTACTGGAACTATATAGAACATACTATTATCTATTTCTAATATTTCCAAGAAGTATGGAAGCATTGGTAAGAATGTTAATATTTGAAGTGATGATTGTGCTTCTTTAAATGATTTAGATTTACCAGTAAGAGCCATAGATATTCCAGATACCAATATAGATGTAATTATTATAAGTAATATAAGTAGTAATAATGACAATGGTTTAATCGAAATATCCATATTCATCTTTTCTATAACTGGGAAAAACTTTTCGGATAACATTAACGATGGGAAAGTAATTGCTAAAGTAACAAGACCAAGTATTATTCCAAATAAAGATGTAGCAATATATTTACCTGTTATAAGTTCTTTACTCTTTACTGGAAATGTAAGAATTGTCTCAAGTGTTCCACGTTCTTTCTCACCAGCGGTAGCATCGGTTGCTACAACACCAGATGATTGAATTATTATCATAACGATAAACATGACTGCCATACTAAATATTACATTCAATAATTGATTGGTATCTTCACTACCTAAGTTCTCACTTTTAATAACTACATTATTGTATACATTATTTGGATCTATATCCTGACTATTCAAATAATCGTTAGCTAGAGATTTATTATATGACTCTAAATAATTGGACAGATATGCATTTAACATCTCTCCACTATTACTAGTTGTATCACTATAAATAGTATAATTGTTATCTTCTTTTATTATATAAGCAGATATTTCTTTTTCTTCATAAGCTTTTTTTAGTTCTTTTTTACCATTATACTTTTGGTATTTTAAGTCACCTATTTCATTGATAATAACCTTCTCAGTAGTAGATAAATCATAGTTAACTCCAAATACATAATCGGTACTATCAAGCATTTGAAACATAAATCCAATTAGGAAAATATACATTGGAACCATTAAGGGTAAGAATATAACTTGGTAAAGTGTTTTCTTATCTCTTATTACTCCCCTTAATTCCTTGAATATAGTTATCTTAATATTATTCCATTTCATTAGTATCACCTTCAATCAAAGCAAAGAATGCATCTCTTATATTTGTAGTTTTAGTCTTTTTTTCTATCTCTTTTGGAGTACCAATTGCTATTACTTTTCCTTTATTAACAAGTACTACTCTATCACATATATTTTCTGCTTCTTCCATATAATGAGTAGAATAAATAATACATTTTCCTTTTTCTTTCTCTTCTTTAATAAAATCTAGTATTACTTTACTAGAGATAATATCTAGTCCACTTGTTGCTTCATCGAATATATAGTAATGAGGATCATGAAGAACACAACGTGACACTCCTACTCTCTGTCCTTGACCAGTAGAAAGATCGCCAATACTTTGATTTTTAAATGCTTCCATATCGAATTTCTTAACTACTTCATCGATTCTTTTTTCTGTTGTTTCTTTATCCATTCCATAATAAGCAGCACACATCTCTAATAATTCAACTGGAGATATATCCTTATATAATTTAGTATTACCAGATAGAAATGATATTTGTTTTTTTATTTCTATTTCATTCTTAGAATAATTCATATTATCGATAATTACTTCCCCTTTAGTAGGTTTCATTATTCCTGCAATTATCCTAAGAAGAGTTGTCTTACCAGCACCATTAGGTCCAAGTAAACCTAATATTTCTCCATCTTTTACTTCAAAAGAAATATCATCATCTGCTAGGAATTTTATTTTTTTCTTATTGTTATCTATCTTCTCAAATTCTTTAGATATGTTTTTTATCTCTATCATACACATTCTCCTACAATATAATTATATCATCCTTAAATTTTTTTATGATAAAAAAAGCTAAGTTTTTAAACTTAACTTTTTAAAATTAAATCATAATTATTATATCTATACAAATTACAATAATTAATACTTATAATGATTTAACCGAATCGTCAGTTTTTTTTAGGTTTGCTTGAACTGTTTCTAAGCCCTCATACTTTGAATCCATTATTTCAAATAATCTATCTAAGTCTAAAGCTGATTCTTGCAAATCAATAGCAAATTTTGCACCACATAAAAATCCTAACAATTCATCGTCTTTTATTGGTCCGTTAAATATGCTATCTCCTCTATCGCTGTTTCTATCTGAAAAAGATATTGATATCGATAACAATGTCTCACCTAATACAGTTGAAAGAATTATGGATTCTTATTATGAAACTCAAAATCTTTATAAGAATTATTTGCCTGAAGTATTATGTTTTGATGAATTTAAATCTGTTAAGTCTGCTGATGGTGATATGAGTTTTCATATGTGTAATAGCATCACTGGTCAAACTATTGATATTGTTGAGGATAGACGATTAGACAAACTAGTTAAGTATTTCTTCTATTATGATTATAAAGCTAGAAGTCGTATCAAATTCATTATTATTGATATGTATTCTCCATATGTCTCTCTAATTAAAAAAAGGTTTCCTAATGCTTCTATAATAATTGATAAATTTCATTTTACTCAGCTTATATCCCATTCACTTAATAAAACTAGAATTATGACTATGAAAAAGTTTAAAAAGCACCATAGAAAATTTAAACGATATTGGAAACTATTTCTTAAATCTAGAGAAGATTTAGATGCTTCTAAGTGGAAAAGATGGACATGCTTTGAAAATCTAATGACTGAAACTGATGTAGTTAATTTTCTAATTAATTTAGATGATGAATTAAAACAAACTTATTTAGTTTATCAAGATTTATTATATTCACTTAAATATAAAAATTATGATTTATTGAATAATACAGTACATAATCATAGTAATATTATTTCTTCATATATGAAAACATCTATTAAAACATTATTAGAGTTCTTACCATACATTAAAAATATTTTTAATAACAATTATCATAATGGCTATATTGAAGGAAACAATAATTTTATTAAAGTTATTAAAAGAATTGCTTTTGGTTTTAGATCCTTTACAAGATTTAAAGCGAGAATTATGATATGTAAAGGCTTATTAAAAATCAAAAAAATAGCCAATGCCTAATGCATTGACTATTTAAATAATTATCACTTATTTGTGTCTACACACACTATTTGACAATCAACCATAAAAGATTGACTTTTATATCACTTCTCATAACAATTTATTTAACAAGTTATATTGTCTATCAACACAATTTGTTTTTGTAATAAGTTTAGTTATAACATGGATTATTTTTAAGTGAAAAAATCTTCACCTTATTCTACTTTATCTTTTATTTTGATATTCCATTAATTTTTGTGTCAATTTCTTCTGATAATCTATCATAATAATTTGCAGCTACTGGTGGTGAAGAAATAGTAGCCATCAGTTTTGTCATATCAGCTTGTTTTTCTTTAACTCTAAATTTAGCCAATTCTAATAGTTCTTGTTTCTCCTTTATTCTAAAGTTAAAATCTTGTTTTTTCTCTAATTCTACTTGCTTCATAACGCACTCACAGCCACATAGAATATCGTATGCTAAATCGCTTTTCAGTAACTCTTCTAATGTTTTAACATATTTTTCCTTTAGATTATCTTCTGGATGATTTTCATTATATTGAGCAAATATTGGTAAAATCACCTCGTATGCCTGCTCAGAAAATGAATCTTCCCTAGATTTTATATAATAATATCCTTCTCCTTCAAGTATCTCTTTTAAGTTGTTGTTCCTTATTCCTTCTTCAATTATACTCACGCCATACCTCCATCATTTATGTTATTACTTTTTTATATAAATATCAAGTATTAAATATCTTTCCCATATAGTATTTTATAATATGATGCAATTTGTTTTAGTTGTATATCGTTTGTAATTCTTCCAGAATGATACATTTCCTTCAGTGTCCCTTCTAGTCCGTGGACATAAGTCATTTCATAAGTTCTCAAGACATTTCCTTGCTTATCTCTAACTTCAACAGTACACTTTCCCTCACTTGCAAGTCTTGCTCTTTCCGTGTCTGATATATCACCATGAGCTAAGACAAATTCTTCATTCATTCCTAGTGTTTCACCACCAATACACCACTCCAATGCAAATGCATTAGTATTGAGACCATCCGTATAATTCAAAGAACCATCTAGGTCTGTTACTATAGCTCGTGTAAAAGCTCTCTCCCAGGCTTCTTTTCCTTGAAGAGCAGCATAATCGTAATAGTCGTCAATAAAGGCTTTCTCAATATCTGCAGTAGACATATCCCCCCTAGCCATAATTGAATTCATTTCCTTAACTATCCAACTATCTACTACTTCAGCATTACAACAGCACGCTCCACCATCACCTTGAGTTACTTGGTTATTCCTTCCAACGCTTCCATATTCTTCTACAAATTTAATATTACCATCTTGTTGAAAGAAAGATACTGCTTTTGGTGTTGAAGTATCATGTCCGTTTCTTCTAGCTATTTCTCTTTCTACTTCTGCTAACCAACTAAATTGTTCATATAATTGATCAACATCCGCTTGAGTTGCCTTGTTATGTTTAACATCATCAACCTTACCTTTAATATCCATTCTTACTTTATTATTTAATTTAAGTGCTGCAAAATATGCATCTATTGGATTTGTGTATGTAGGATAATTATTTGCTGCAAAAGCATTATTTAGTAAGGTTAGCATATCTATATTTGGATTATTAGCTAACTTTTGTGCCTGTAAATATTGAAGCAAAACCCATGTTTCAACTTTATTAGTTTGGGATTGATAATAAGTTCCATCTATTTTTAAAACACTTTGATAAAAATTATATATTTCCGGATTAGTATTAATTAAATTTGAAAAGACATCGTTAATATTTGCATTAAATCCTTTACCATTATTTTGATATGCACTTGTAATAGCAGTACTTACTAGTTGTGCTGCATTTGCACTAAGATTAGATTTCAATAAAGTCAGCAACTCATTTGTTGACAATCCAGAAACATAATTTTTCATTTGTGTATTAACATAATTATATATATTAATGTCCTCAGTTACTAAATTAATATTTGATAAAAATTCTATGTTTCTATTGCCAACATAATAATCTACTAAAGCCTTAGTTACATTTGGTGATAAGTCATTTATTTTTTTAAACAAGTATGGATTTTGCTCCAACGAAGATCCAAAGGTTTCCAATACTTTTTTCCTTAATATATTGTTCGAATCAAGTCCAATGATAAATTCCATAAGTTTACCATTTGTCATAGCAGTTTTAATTCCAGCCTGTTGAGTTTCGAATAATTCCGCAATTGAATTGAACTCTGTATTTCCCCAGTATACAATACTATCTCCAACCTTAAAGGCTACTTTTTGCCCTCCTTGCATTAAACCAGAAATAATCATACCTTGTATTCCTGCTTCTATTGATTCTGAAAACATTTTTTCTAAAGAAATTGGTTCTCCAAGTATCGTTGCTTTTAATATATGATCCATATTTGTTTGCAAGAATTCTTGGACTCCTTCTTTTAACATATTCTTAAAGAAACTTTCACCTAAATTGGATAAACCTGGAATACCACCCATTAATCGTTCTGTTATTGCCTCTGAACATCCAGTAAGTATCCCATAGAAATATGCATGAAGTATATCAGCGCCATCTTGCATAGCTTGCTCTGTAGCATTTCCTGCTGCCGACATTCCCATTAAAATCGATGATAATGCTCTAGCTCCGGGAATTGGTACAAACGAAATTAAAGTTGGCACCATCATATTACCGATGGAACTCATTGTACTATAATTGTATTGTAATGTTTGTCTAAACCACTCTGGTAATTTATTATTATATTCATTTGACTGTGATAATAACTGTGCCTTAAACTGCATTTCATACTCTAAAGCATTCACTACTCCATCAGCAGCTAATAAGTCTACAATTCCATCAAAGAAATTTAAATTTCCATCCTTAAAGCCTTGCCAATCTGCCGACAAAACATCCCAGAAATCTGCTCCATTAGCATTCATTGATTCTAGCCATTCAGAAGCTCTTCTAAAGCCACGTACTTTGTTAATTGAGTCCTGCAATGCCTCAAGATATTTATCAGCCGTAGTTCGATCTTTATCATATAGATATGCATACATAGCTAACTGACCAGCATCCATATCATTTATATAATTATTTAATACTGGATGATTTTTATAGTATTCAATGTCTTTGGCTAAGTATTCAGCAAAACTAGGATCAGATTTATATACTTCAAAAGGTAATATTTTAGCTCCTTGTTCCAAGTTATATATAGTCTGATTTATTTGTATTAAATCTTGTTGTTTAGTCATTTGGTCAACAACTGTTTCTTCTAAATTGGCCCACATTCCCTTAAAATCATATTTTTGGAAGTGTTTACGAGCCTCTTCTCTTATTTCATTCGGATTTCGCAATCCAGCAAAAAGATTATCTTCCTGGTATTCAGCGTACATTATTTGTTGGAGATTCATTAAAAAATGTTCTTCAAAACTTTCAACACCAGCATCTTCAGCTTCACCTTTCGTAAATTCTGCTAACCCAGATTCTTCCCAACTTGATCCATTTATATAAGCAGTAAGTTTTTCTAATATACCAGTTTCTTTATTTAGATTATATAAATAATCTATTACATCTGTATCAGCATATACTTTCCCAAATCTACCATTCATATAAGGTATAGGGAAACCTGGATGGCCAAAGTCTTCCGTTTTAAACGGGCACATCCTTTTTGCATTTTCATCATAAAACGTGCCTAACGCAGATAACAATATAAAGTATCTTTTCATTGTATCTAGATCATCTATTGCAATTCCATTACCATACAAACTTTGATACTCAGCTTTCAATTCATCTCTAAGAGTTTTCCACTCATTAATCATCTCTTTAAGCATGGCTTGTCTTTCATCCAAACTTGCTCCAATATTTTTATCGGAAGTTAGACCTACTTCGTCAAAAGAACGTCTAACACCTTCTTCGAACAGTGACATATCAAATTGATTGTTTCTTTCTGTTTCTTCATATAATTCTAGTGAACTTGTAATTGTAGAGGCTAACATCGTATAATTATTTGAAATACTGTCTAAACTAGACAAAACACTTCCAAAATCTGCTGCTGCAGCTAATTCACCAGACAAGCATGCTTTTGCTGATGAGATCTTTGAAGAAACACCTGTAAATGATGTAGAACATGAATTAAGGTTTGATGCTACTCCCCTAAACACAGACTTATTAATATCTACAACATTATAATTACTCATTTATATCATCTCGCATTCTCAATCATTTATTCGTCATTATTACATTATTTTGATTTCCTCCAGCTATTTTTTGCCTTTCGAGTTCTTTTTGTCTTTCTATCTCATCTAACTCAGCTGCTTTAGCACTTATGGCAGCTTGTATAGAGGCTAATTGACCTATAATCCCGGATATTTGTGCACCTATATTTGCACAAGAGCTATTAACACAAGATGTTATAACATCCATATTTCCCTCTAATGGTTTAAGTGCACTAGATGCATCTGTTGATGCTCCATTTAAAAGGCTAGCTGCTGATTGTAAAATAGCGTTACAGCGAGCTGCTTCGGCCGCATATTTTCCCATATTACCTCCTAAAAATAAAAAGCAACAAAGTTGCTTCTTAATCGAATAAATCTGTTGTTAAATATTGGTTTGCTGCTTCTTGAATTGATTCATCTTGATTATCATAAAGACTTGCAACACTCTCGAAATAAGCTGCTAGATTGTTTAAATTCTCGCTTGTTCCTTTTTTAGCATTCTCAGCAAACGAATTCATTTTATTTCTAAAACCGCTTGCAGATGCAGAATCATAAGAATTCTTACTATCTTCTACTTGAACTCTTGCTGTTTCTATCATCTGAACTAATTTATTTGTTTCATCAATAAGATTCTTACTTAATTGTCTTATTGATTGACTATTTACTCTTACTCCATTTCCATTCATAATTATTCAGCTCCATTTCTTTGATATACTTCATTCTCAAATTTATTTTTAATATTGTTGCTTGTATTCTTATATGAACCTGCAACTCCCTTTAAAAATTTTCCGTATTGAGAAACTCCTTGGGTTACTTTTTGCATTTCAACCATGAATTCATCAAATCCTTGTAATGATGACTCTGCATCAGCACCTTCCCAATTAACTTGCTTTCTCAAATCTTGTATTCTTTCAATTTGACTTTTTATATCATTTTCAGCATAATTAACTAGATCATTACCTACATCATCTAGTTTGTTCCATTCTACATAAATAGTATCTTCACTTGTTGTCACATAATTATCCATATAATCACTTCCCATCTATTTTACTTATACGCTACATTATAAATAATGTCAAATGAAAATACACTCACTTTACACAAAAGAACTTATAATTTTTTTCTATAAGTTCTTCATTTTATTACAATAAACTACCTATGTTTTATTCCTTCTTCTACTGCATTCCTTATCACGTTTATTCCTGTCACTTCATCCATAGTTGATGATTCTAAATCACGTCTATATTTATCATCTTTCGATGAACGATCTATTCTATGGATTTCATGATATGGTGGTGTTAATCCTACAATTTTATAATTTCTATCCGGATAAAATAGACTAATCTTATTATTCGTTATAATATCTATAGATTGTGTTAATGATGGCTTATCATAACTATCTCGGTCTTCTAGAAATCCTTCAGATGTTTGATATCCATAGTGTTTTAATATCTTACTAGAGTTGTATGGATTTCTTCTAACAAATGCACAAGTTAAATCATCAAGTGCTAATCTACTTTTTTCGAGATTTATTCTATGCCTATCAATTTGATGTTTAATTCCATCTCTATCAGCAGGGCTTGCAGCAAGTTCCATTTGTTTTCTAAGTTTTTCAATTTCCTTATAATCACGAACTATGCTTGACTTTAGATAGCCCACATTTTTAGCAAACCTATCTAGCATTCCTTTAGAATTACCCATTATTATCACCTATACTTTTTAATTCTTCTTCAAGTTTTGTAAAAGCGTCATCAATTATTTCACCAATTTCTATAGAGTTATTATTTACAAGTTCCTCAGCATCTATTTCTGAAAATAACTCTTCACTCATTTCATTATTTTCCATAAAGCCTCCTATACTTCTTATAATACTATTTTAAAATTTGTTTATAAAAGAAGTCAACATCATTAACATCAAGTTGTCACTATATAAAAAAACTTATAGAAATTCTACAAGTTCTTCGATTGATTTTCTAGTATTATGTGTTGGAAGTGGACCTGCTCCTTCTTTTTTGTGTCCAACCATAAGCATGGCAACTGGTGTATACTCTTCACTGATTGAAAATACTTCTTTAGTTTTATTAGTATCAAACATTCCTACCCATACTGAACCAAGTCCTAGGTTAGCACTTTCAAGCATCATATAGGTTGTGCATATTGAAGCATCTGTATCATAACTTGAATATCCTTCCTTGCTCCATGCCTTTTCTTTAGATGCACATATGATAAATGCTACCGGTGCTCCATATCTACAAGGAGATACACTATCTATTTTTAATAATGCTTCATCACTTGTACAAGCATATATTTTAATAGGTTGAGCATTTTTAGCACTAGGTGCTTTTCTTCCTGCTTCAAGTATTGCTCTTACATCATCTTCATTTACTTTTTCTTCACTATAACTTCTAACTGTATATCTTTCATCCATTAATCTTTCAAAATCCATAACATTCTCCTATTCTTTAAATTTAACTCCCAATAACCTTACTAGTTCTCCTGCATCCATTCTATCTATTATTACTCCACGAATACTATTAAAATCTGTTGCAATTGAACTTATATTGCATGTTGATAAATCTATATCTTTTAATTTAGTATCAATAAATTCCGTCTTAGTAAGATTAGTATTATCCAGTTCAATATCACTTAAACTCGTTTCTAAGAAATAACTTTCACTTAAATCACATGTATCAAAAACTATTTTCTTTAATTTGGCATCAGCATAATTAGTATATTTTAGAGTACAATTAATTAACGATACATCTTCAATAGATGCCTTAATAAAACTGCATCCAGTAAGTTTACAATTTTTAAATTCTACTCTTTTAATATTTCTATTATCGAAGCACTTATTTGATAAATCACAAGAATCAAATATTACATCAAGCAAGTCTACATCTTTAAAATCTATATTAGAAAAATCTATTTTTTTAAAGATTACAGTATCTATTACTATATCTTCAAGTACTATTTTTTCTTTACTATTTTCACTTATAGTTATCTCATTTAATTTATCTTTAAAACTTCCTTCTTCAGTATATTTAATCTTAGGTTTATTTATTTTCATATAAATCCTTTCAATCTATAGTTAATTTTTTCCTTTTATCATTAGATAAACCATATTGTTCTAAATAAGCTTCTTTCATTAAATCATATTCATCATATATATCTTTTAATATTATCTTATACCTATCTGTTATTCCGTTTAATGATGCTAGCTGTATAAGTTCTTCAACATTATTTTCTAAATCATTTATTTCAATAAGCATCTGTTCATCTAATCTATTAACAACATCTATAGGTTTTACTTGGCATTCATCATATTCTACATCTATGGATCTAGCATTAACATAATCGATTAAACTTTCATATAACTTTGCCCTTCCACCAAATTTTTTAGAATATTTCTTTCCATAAGAATTCATTATCTCAGTTGCAATTTCCTCGCTTTTTAAATAGACATAATATTCCTTAATAGCTGTCTTAGCAATAATTTTAATCATATCTTCCCCTAGCTTATCGTAAAATGCAAACATATCTTCTTTCTTTTCCATAATTATTCCTTTCTAGTCTAAATAACATTTTATTGATTCTTCTATCCAATAGTCATATTTTATATTTTTATTTTCTTCCTTTTTAAATCTTTTATATAAATCTAATCCATCACCTACATCATGCCATATATCTATAAATACATAATCTATATCTTTGATGGTTTTATTATATTCAAAGGCATCCATATTGATAATAATAATTTTATCTTTATATATAAAATTAGGAAGAATATATTTTTTAAACAATTCGATAACTTCTTTATCTTTTTCTACGATTATAACTTTATCAACATTTTCTTTTAAACTGACCATATAAGAAAAATAGCCAAGTCCTAATCCATAAGTAGCTACTCTTCCAAAAGCATTTGCTATCGCTTTTTTCATCGTATTTATTTCATTAGGTGTAATCATCATCCATTCTCTATTATTTTGATAGATACAAGGATAAACAAATTCCTCTTTAAAATAACCTATTTTAGGTATTATTCTTCCGCATTTATTTTCCATATCATCATATACGAATAATTCATAAGGTAAATAAGAAATGTATTCTATTTTCCAATTATTACCTTTTATTCCTTTTAAACTTATATTCTTATAATATGGATTATTAATATAGTCATCGATTTCTAATTCAAAGATACACTCCCATAATCTTTTTTTAAAATATTGATCATCTTCATATTTACCGAGTTTACTTAAATTAGCAATTATTTCCTCTTTATTTTTAATATTTTTATCACATAGATAGGTAGGTATTTCATTCAAGTATAGACTAAAAAACTCTAGTATTTTGTTGTTGTACTCTTCTATATCTTCTTCCATCTATCTTTCCTTTTAAATAAGTATTTAACTTATATCCTTTTACTATATTTTCCTTTTCACTCTTTCTTAGTCTTTTTAAATAATATTCTAGACTAGCAACTAAAGATTTATCATGTGAAGAAAAGACTACTAATAACTCTTTAGCATCATGACTCTTAGTATACTTAGCGCCTTTTTTCTTTTTATTAAAATGTTCATTCATTCTTTTGTCAATATTGTTTGTAATACCTGTATATATAGAATTATCAGAACATCTAATCATATATGTATAATACATTATTCTTTAACTATTATAGAAAGTTCTATTCCTAGATCATATTCTTTATCAATGAAAGAGTCAGTCTCTTTATCGTACTTCCTATATAAGCCTCCAACAAAGAAGCCTTTTACTTTTAACTTCTTTGAATTTATATGTGGCAATAAATCTTTTAATTCTTTTTTAGGAATACTACCTACTTCATAAAAATTTCCATGTTCTCCTTCCAAAAGAACTTTTATTGCAGGTTTACCATCATATTCATATTGAATAAGATTAATCGTATTGGTTTCAACATCGGCAATTTCACCAATGCTTTCTGGCATTTTTTTTAATTCTTGAGTAGTATATCCTTTAAATCTAGTATATATTCCTCTTTCTGTACCCTTTTCAATTATTTCTTTAATAATGTCATAATAATTAGAAATACCAGCTACATTAATACGACGATTATATATTACTTTTTCTTCTTTCTTAACTGCTTTTTTTATCTTTTTCTTCTTTTCTTCTTTTCCAAATACTATCGTTTTTAATATATCCATAATTCACCTATTTCTCTCTGATTATTCTATGTTTAATTGTTCTATATAAATATCTAATCGTAAATATTGTCAGACTTCCAATATATAAATCCATAAGTACTTCTTCTTTTTTAGTATAGTAGTTATGTTTAACAATCACTTGTTCATTAAAAGAAAAACATTTTAATATCTTAATATCATCAAACTTTAATGATTTATATTTATCACAGACTCTACTACAAAAGAACAATTTGCAAGCTACATTGCTGGTAGTACATCCTTTGCTACCTACCCAGCGGCATTTTCTACAACAACCTGATTTAAGTTTAGCTTTACACACACCATTTTTAAAACCACAAGGATTCTTTCCAGCAGTAAATTCATCTAATTCTCTACACGCTTCTTCATTAATATATCTTATTCTTTTAAATCTATTTTTTATATTAAGAGCATATATTATCTTTTCAATATCTTTATTATCACTTTCAAACTTTGTAAATAAATAGAAAATAGATCTATAATACTTAATCCTTTTATAAAATTTTTCTAAATCTTTTTTATTACTTATTACTATTCTTTTCATATCTTTTACTATTATCTATAATTAATTTTTCTTGTTTAAGTTCTTTTAATTCACTTACTACTTCTTTTTTATATTTTACAGGAATACCTATCATTAATTTAGTTTTATCCTTAGGTAAAAATACGATAGTATATCTATTTATTATTACATAAGCTATATCTTTAAAATCAATCTTAAAATCTAATTGTTTACCTCTAGTTAATCTAGCACCACTATTATTAATTGTTAGTGATGATTCTTCTTCAGATTTTAATTCTTTATTAATAAATCTTTGTGAATCATAACAATAATATAAACTCATAAAGAAGTATGAAATCATAATAAATATTACTATTATAAAAATCCAATTACCATATTTTAGAAAGCATAAAAAGAATAAAAGCATAAGTAGGAATCCAATAAAAATATATGTTAAAAAGAAATTAGTAACATTATGAACTCTCATTTTAGGATTCTTTAGTATATTAGGATACTTTGAAGAAATATATAATAGTTCATTATAAAATTTTCTATCTGTTTCTTTTCTTTTAATAATAAGTTTCATTTCAATCACCAAAATAATTATATCAAAAAAACAGTAATTTTTATTACTGTTTTTAACTAACTTCTATTCCAAATTCTATCTTTAGTTTATTTCTATAATATCGCTTTAATATAAATGTAGCTATGAATAAAAGTAGACATATTGGAATCAAGAAACGAACTGGTAAACTTACAAAAAGATATACCATACCTATTAAAGTATATAATGGTGGCGCGCAACCATCACATAATGGTCCCATTGTACAAGTCTCATCTACATCTACTTTTTCGCTAAGGCACTCGTTACGCATATTATCTTCAATATGATAAATCAATGCTAAAGGTCCATATACAAATAATAGTATTAAGCCAATAGTTATCATTGCTTTGTTTATTGAAGAACTTTGTTTGTAATCTTTTTGTAATTTATCTAACTCTTTGTTAGTATTTTCTTGATTATCCATTATTCGCTCCTTAATGATTCAACAGGATCTTTCTTAGCAGCCATCTTTGAAGGTATAAGTCCAGCAAATACTGTTAGAATTATACTTATTAAGATTAAAGCAATTGCACCATCAATAGGTAATTTTGACAATCCATTGATATCTGTTAGCTTATATATAACCATATTTATAGGTATATTTAATAATATTGTAACGACTATACCAATAACACCTGCTACAGCTCCTTCGATAAATGTTTCTGCTCTAAATACTCTTGATACATCTTTCTTAGAAGCTCCTATAGCTCTAAGTATTCCAATCTCTTTAGTTCTTTCAAGAACACTTATATAAGTAATAATTGCTATCATTATACTAGATACGACAAGTGATATAGAAACAAATGCTATCAAGACATAGGTAATTGCATTTATTATAGTTGTAACACTGCTCATAAGAAGCCCTACATAATCTGTATATGTTATTTTATCTTTCTCATCCTGCTTTTCATTATATGCATTTATCGAATCAGTAATACCATCTTTAGCTTCGAATGTATCAGCATATATTGATATTGAATGTGGTCTATTTTTATCTATTTTTCCAAATCCATTCATATTATCATCATAGCTTCCAGTAGAAATATAATTATCGTATACGCTTATTAATACTTTATCATCAGGATTTTGAAGCCACATATCTAAGTATCCAGCAAGTGAAACTTCGTCCATATTCATCATTTGAGCTGTTGCAGCACTATTACCTTGTTGTTGCATCATAAGAGTAATTAATTTTGCTTTATCTGAAACACCTAGATTAGTTAAGTAAGTTTTTGCTTCACTAGTTTTTTCTTCATCACTACTAACACTGAATTTAAGTCCACTAAGTATATTTACATCTTTATTTGTTTCTTGTGCTTTTATTAGTTCAGAATCATCAGTATGTTTAATCATCCAATTTGTTAAATCTTTTGTATATCCAATTGAAGAAGATATAAGTCTATTTTTAGACTCTTCTTTTTGTCTTATAATACCTGATACTTTAAGTTTTAAAGATTTTTGTTTTACTAATTCCTGTACTTTACCAGTATTCTTCTTTATTGATTCAAAGTTTCCATTATCTTTTTTAATATAATAATCCGCTTCAGTAAGCAAGAAGAATTCTTTATTTAAAACATCATTATAAGAAATCTTTTCAGAATCATAAGTAAATTCTTCTGCAGTTTCTAATGATTTTATTATCTCCTTATAATTCTTTGATGGAAGGAATCCTAAATAGTACATATTAGTTGCACTTATTTCATTATTTTTATCGACGATTATTACTATTTCATTATATTCTTTTGGCCAATTACCTTTTACTATTTCGTATTCTTCTTTAACTGCGTCACTTATTCCTTTACCATCTTTATTAGGTAATAATTCTGTAAATATAGCATTTTCCATCGAAGAGCCAACATTATCATTAACTTGTGATAGGTATGGACTGGCATCAATAGTATCCAAGAAAGTTGAACCATCGCTATTAACTAGAACATTTTCTGGATCGTAACTGAATATATTGAATTTAGTTCTATAATTATAAACTATTCCATTACTACCAACATATTTATTTATATCACTATCTTTATCATCTAGATATTCTTTAAATTTCTTTAAATTGTTCTCATAAATATTTGTAGTCATCGTACTAGCAAGTTTTAGAAGTGTTCCATCCGTATAAACAGCATCATTTTTATGATTAACTTCCTTTTTTCCTTCACTTGCTTCTCTTCCAGTTTGAAGGAAGCTTGTTAAATCCATTGCTCTACTTTGAATGCTTATTGGATAACTAAGCATGGTCTCTTTTTGGATATTGGTTATATAATTATTTACTCCATCGGAAAGGGATAAAATAAGTGCGATTCCGATTATACCTATAGATCCAGCAAAAGCAGTAAGAATCGTTCTACCTTTTTTAGTCATCAAGTTATTCAAAGACAATGATAAAGCTGTAAGGAAATTCATCGAAGTTTTCTTAGTCTTCTTCTTAGTTAATTCTAAATCTAATTTAGTATCCATACTTCCATCGTATGAATTTGTATCATCTATTACTTTACCATCAAGGAGTCTTATAATCCTACTGGAATATGCTTCTGCTATCTCGGGATTATGAGTTACCATGATAACCAATCTATCATTTGCAACATTTCTTAAAATATCCATTATTTGCATACTCGTATTGGTATCAAGTGCTCCAGTTGGTTCATCGGCTAAAAGTATCTCTGGGTCATTAACAAGAGCTCTAGCTATAGCAACTCTCTGCATCTGTCCACCGGATAGCTGAGATGGTCTTTTATATATATGATCTTTTAATCCAACATCTTCAAGTGCTTTGATTGCTCTATTTCTTCTTTCAGTTTTAGAAACTCCTGAAAGAGTTAAAGCAAGTTCAACATTTGCAAGAACACTTTGATGAGCAATCAAATTATATGATTGAAATACGAAACCTACTCTATGGTTTCTATAAGTATCCCAATCTCTATCTTTATACATTTTAGTACTTGTTTCATTGATTATTAAATCACCACTATCATACTGATCTAACCCACCAATAATATTTAAAAGAGTTGTTTTACCACTACCACTAGGACCTAAAATCGATGCAAATTCACATTTTCTAAAATTGATTGTTACATCATCTAATGCCTTTTGAGTAAAGGTACCCGTAGTATAAGTTTTCGTAATATTCCTAAGTTCTAGCATTCTACCAACTCCTATTCTTTTAATCATTTATTATTATACAATACTTTGTACACAAAATATACTCCAAAGTGACATTTTTCATAATAAGCCAATTAATTATAAAAAGCAACTCGATAAACCAGCAAATTCTGTAAAGTTAGTCAATAAAAAAAGAGTTATTCTTTTATAGAAATAACTCTTTTCTATACTATTTATCCACTCATTACTACATAAGTATAATAAATTGCAAAAACTATTAAGAACATTGCTCCTTCTTTTTTATCAATCTTATGATCTCTAAAACAGAATAAGAATAGAAGGATACTTGCTAGAATCATAACTACTACATCTATATAATTAAATGTAATCGTTCTAATCGCACCAAACATAGATACCGGTATACCTATAACCATACCGATATTGAATATATTACTTCCTACTACATTTCCTATTGCTATATCATATTCGCCTTTTCTAGTTGCTGTAACACTAGTAACAAGTTCTGGTAAACTGGTTCCTAAAGCTATTATAGTTAATGAGATAAGTTTTTGTGATACGCCTAAATGTGCTGCTATATAACTAGCTGCATCTACAACCGAGTTACTTCCTAGTACAATAGCTATTATTCCACCTATTGTAAAAGTTAAAGCTTTCCACATAGGTAAATAGGTTTCATCTTCCTCTTCATCAATCTTATTTCTTGCTAAACTAACTAGGTAATAAACGAATACAGCAAAGAACATTAGAAGAACTACTCCATCACCTCTTAGAAAGGCATTCACCTCTCCTTTATCGAAAAGACTATCTAACATAAGAGCTGAGAAAGCACATGTTATTAATATAATAAATGGTATCTCTCTTTTAACCGTATTATTTTTTACACTTAATGAATGTACCAATGAACTGCATCCTAGAATAAGTAAAATATTAAGAATATTACTACCTATAACATTACCTAAAACTATATCTCCACTATGGCTTATTATCGATTTAACACTGACTGCAAACTCGGGAGCACTAGTTCCAAAAGCAACTATTGTTAAACCTATAAGCATCTTGCTTACATGGAAATTACCAGCAATACTCTTAGCTCCATCTACGAATATATCAGCACCCTTAATAAGGATTACAAAACCAACTATAAGTAAAATAATATTAATTATCATTATTAATCACTTCCATCATATTAAACATTATACCATAAATCGATATAATACAATATAAAAAGGTCAGCTTTAATAGCCGACCAATTATCATTATTTAATAGGTATTTGTTTTACTTCTTTAGTTTTATTTTCGATTTGTTTCTTAGGTATTTCTACTTTCAATATACCATTTTTAAATTCAGCATTAATATCTTCTTCTTTGATATCATCACCTACATAATAACTACGAGAGCATTCTCCATAAAATCTTTCTTTACGAACGAATTTTTCATTCTCTTCTTTTTTCTCATTTCTATTTACTTTAGCTTCTACGGTAAGATATCCATTATTCAATGAAATATTAATATTCTCTTTTTCAAATCCAGGTAAATCGATATCTAGTAGATATTTATCATTCTTTTCTTTAATATCTGTCCTCATTAAATTTCTTTCTTTTCTAGTAAAAACTTCATGTCTTGGGAAAAACTCATCTTCAAACAAATCATCAAACAAATCAAAGCTATTATTTCTAGGTACTAACATCATATATATCAACTTCCTTTCATAACGTGTTACGATTGGGTAGCACTCATATTTATAATATAATACCTTATAGTAAGATGCTTTATTTCTTACTACATCTTAATACTAGCACTATTATTAGCACTTGTCAAGTTAAAGTGCTAATTTTTATATTATTTCTTTACACCTACTATTATTACATTCATATATGGATAGTAAAATTTACTATTATCAGCCCATTTAATATTTATTTTAGGAGATAAATATTTTTCATATTCTTCTTTGGAATACATGATATTTTCTATTTCAAAACCCGCATCGATTACCATGCTCTCCCAAGTATTTTGATCCATGATACCTACTCTTTCATTTATCTCTCTATTCCAACTTTCTTCTCCCCAAGTATATGTATATAGGAATTCTTTTAAGAATGCATAACTAATTTTATATAGGTTATTGCCTAATACTTCTATATTCATATCGACATCTAAATTTTTAAATCCTAAAAATTCTTCTTTAAACCTGTATAGCCATTTACTATCTTCAAAATTATTAAAGCTTACCAATAACTTTTTATTTCTTTCTTCATATGGAACCATTATACAATCCCTAATAATAACTTTTCCACCTTTAGGAAGCATATTATATGTCCTTTTTAGAGTATCCTTTATCGGTTCTAAACTATATCTTAATTTCTCATCATTATGATAACTTGATACTTCATGAAGTACAGCAGAAAAAATAACTGTATCAGGTTGAATCCCCATATTAACAAATTCATCAAAACTAGAATTATATAATGAAATTCTATCATCATTTAATAATTCTATTTTCTTAATAGATTCTCTATTATTATCGATACCTATTACTTTATTAACTCCATTATCTAGTAAAGATTTAAGCATTACTCCACTACCACAACCAACATCGAGTACCAAATTAGACTTAGATGCAAAATAGGGAATAAGCCCTTTAGTTGAATAATTCATGCTTTCTGTCATTCTTTTTAAGTATAATTCATAGTTCTCTTTATTTTCTAATGCTAATTGTTCTTCTTTATTCATGTTTATTTTTCCTTCTTACATATTGTTACATTATAATTACTAAAATCAAGTTGTTTAAACATCTTAATACATTCTTCCATATCTAATTCTTTTATAAAGTCGATATCATCATAATTATAATAACCATATAGATATATATTATCCATATAGTCTCTTATAATTGAACCAAAATTTTCTAAATTATTGATTTGAGTAATTATCTGTTTATTTTTCCATATACTAAATAGTTCTTTATCAAATTCTAAATTATTGATTTTGTCTATTATCAATTTCTTTCCTTCATCGAATTTATCGGTATACATGACTATAGTAAAATCCAAATAATTTTTAGATAAGCCAAATTCTACACTAGGAGAAAGAGCAAAACTAGATATTTTATTTTCGATAATATATCTAAATAGTTTTGTTTTTTCAGATAGATTACTAGAAATCATAAAAGAAAAATAATAACTAAGTTTGTCTTTATCTTTTGGCTCCATTTTACTTATATTAATCTTATATTTAATCTTAAGAGAATCTTCTATTCCAACAGTTTCGCTTTCTTTTTCAACTACTTCGTCTACTTCTTTATATTCATGTTTTATCACTTCATGATCATTATTATTAAATGTCGAATAAGTATCATTTATAAGTTTTATTATTTTTTCTTCATCGAGATTACCAGATAAAACTAATAATTCATTTTTAGCATTATAAAAGGCTTCATGATATAATTTAATATCTTCTAATTTAATATTTAATATATCATTATGTTCTCCAAGTGTTACATCATATGGAATCTCTTTATAGGTCTTTTCAAAAGCATATTTATTTTCTCTTCTATATGGTCTATCCAAAGATTTGTCTATTTCTCTCAATATTGGTTTCTTAATAGCGTCTATTTTTTCTTCAGTAAATTTAGGATTGTTTACTATATTTAATAGTTTTACCAAGTTTTCTTCAAAATCATGGACTGTATTAATATAGAATACTGTACGATTAGGTGCTGTAAAACCATTTGATTCAATATAATCATTACTGAACATCTCCATCGAGTTACCATAGATACTATTCTCTATCAAATAATGTTCTAGGAAATGAGCTATACCATAACTAAGTTTATAATCTCTACCATCCATAATAAAATCTTTTACAAAGCCACCTACATTGACAGTTAGATATGCACTTTTAGCATTTTTCTTCCTATCTATTATAAATATTACGTTAAGCCCATTATCTAAAGTTACTCTATTTACTTTTAGCATTTTTATCACCACTTTCGAATAAATATGTTTTAGAAAGAACAACTTTATCTAAAAACTTAACAAAATCTTCATGATTAATATTTTTAATTAACTCGATTTTCTCTTTAAATGTTTTTTCATCGCTTATACTGCTTTCGATTCTTTCGATTATTTCACCAAAAGGTTCATCTTCTTGATATAAAAGATCAAATCCTAGTGATCTAACTAATCTATCTTTACAAATATTAAATTTATTTTTATCTCTAAGACTATTTATTGTATTGTTAACCATATCTATTATTTTTTTATAATCGTAATCATTATAGTAAACTATTACATCAAATAGTGCATAATGATTAGATGCTCTTACTTTACTGCTATAAACTATATTGTTATAGGTTCTTAGCTCATTATATATGAGCGCATTTTCCTTAGAATTAAGTATATAATACAATGTATCAAAATATGTTCTATCAGTTTCACACATATTATCGATTATATAATTTAAATATAATACTGATTGATTATATTTAGTTTTTTCCGTCTTCTCTATAAATTTATCGAACTTAAAATAATCATTAAATTTAGCATCCAAACTAAACTCAGTAATTTTATTATTGAAATATTTATTAAAAATATTTTTTAATTCATCATCGATACTACCATATACGTACACAAAATAGTTATTATTCAATATATTCTTTTTATAATAATCATATACTTTCTTCGAGGTTACTTTATTTAAGTAATTCATATAATTATCATGTGATAATACAAGTTTTTCATTAGGATCTATAAATTTATAATACAGATCGCTAGTATATTCATAAATAGATTTTGGAAAATCTTTCTCTTTATCTATCAAGAATTTCTTTTCATATTCGAATGTATCTTTATCAAATTCATTATTATTTACAACTGGATTATATATAGAATCATAGAAAAATCTAATTGCACTCATAACACTATAATCATCTATCAAGCCATTTTTAGGAAGAACTAATGAGAATTTGAAATATGTTACTTCTAAAAATTTTATAGTGTTAACTGAATAACCTAATATGTATAATGAATCCATTTTACTATAGAATTCATTAGCTTTAGTATAAATCTTATTGTAACTTGATAATAGCCTTATAATAAGTGATCTTATAACGCTTTCACTATTATTGCTCTTAACTGGGAAAACAACATTAACAATTACTCTATTTACATCATCAATATTATAAAAAATGGGTTCATTACTAAAATTAAAATGCATAATTAACTCCTTTAATAAATACTTATAAATATTATACAATAAAAAGTTGAATTCAAAATAGTCAATATGTTATAATAGCAATGTAATTGCTCCTGTGGCGGAACTGGTAGACGCGCCAGACTCAAAATCTGGTTTCCCTAAAGAAGTATCGGTTCGATTCCGATCAGGAGCACCATATAGTAAATACTAACTAGTAATAGTTAGTTTTTTTATTACTACTAAAAAAACGAGCTTTGCTCGTTAATTATCTATGTTTTCCTACTTCTTGTTCATTAATTTCTGGATCAATATTTATATTTATTCCTCGTTTAGCATATTCCTCTTGTAATTTTTGTGCTCTTTCCCTTAATCTATCTACTGCTTCACCTTCCCAATAAGTTCCACTATCGATTTGTTTTTGTAATTCTTCAATACCTTCTCTCTGAAATTCAGTTTCCTTCTTCATTGCTTCTTCAAGTTCTTTTCCTGAAGTTTTAAAATATTCCGCCTTCTTTGTCCATTTATCACTTTCGTTATTATCCATATTATAACCTCCAATATCATTATAACATATATTTAAAATAAAAAGAATTGAGTGAAATTATAATACACTCAATTCTCAAATAAAATCAGGATCTGAATATAATTTTTTTATTAATTGATTATACTTATTTTCCATTTTTTTCCCTTAAAACATATATATTTAAAGCAATAGTTATATTATCTATTTGTGGTATGTGTTGATAATTATTTGATAATGGTGTCATATTTATTAAGTAGTTAAACTCCTCATTATTAAGACTGAATGTCTTCATATATTCATCTTTGGATATTATTTCATATTTATTGTTAATATTGTTAAATATTACATCTTCATTTTCATATTCTTTAATATTTAATATTTCTCTAAGTTCATGTAAATATTCTTTTTTTGGTGTTACTTTTATTATTATTCCATCTTTTTTTAATAATCTTGACATTTCATTCTCGTTTGATGGAGACAATATATTTAATATGATATCTACCGATTCATCAGTTAATGGAATATTATTCAAATCTGCCATTATGCCTATAAAATTATCATCCATATAATCATTAAATAAATCTATTCCATCTTTTGCTAAATCTATACCAATTAAAGAAGTATTAGCATTATTTATCTTAGATTTAATTTTAATATCATGTGTTCCTTCACCAGAACCCATATCCAAAATAATATCATTATCATAATTGTTTATTATTTTGATAATTTTATTGTGTAATTCATCATAAAATCCACAATTAATAAAACTTCGTCTATTAATAAATAAATTTTTATCATATAATTTGTCTTGCTTTAATTTGGATGTCTTATATAGAATGGTTGTACCTTTTTTTGAAATATTAAATGTATGATTGCTTGGGCAATGTAAACTATTATCATGAAAAAACATCTCTTTATTACAAAAAGGACATCTAATTTTTTCAGATAGTTTATTATAATTAATTTCAAATTGATCAATTTTACTCATATAGACTCACCTATTTATTATTATAACATATGTAAAATTCAAGTAACTAATTCTATTCTATTTCTATATCAATTTTGCTACTCCTATAGAATAATGGAATTAGTTTTTTTATTAGATCTCTATCTATGCTACCATCTAGTTCTGATAGATAATTATTTTTTTCTATTTCAACAAATTTTATATTTGTATTATTATTGATATCAACTAAATATAAATATGTCGCTTCATCATATTCAACTTTACTAGCAACAACATATTTATTATTATCATTTAAAGTAATAATATCTTGATATTTAATATCTATCATTTTAATTTTTCTCTTTCTAGTTTTAATTGCTTTTTATCGCTCTTTAATATAGCTGAATCAGGTATTAAATGTTTTATGCTAAAAAAAGCACCAACTATTCCGCCTATAATAGAAGCTAAAGATATTCCAACTCCTGCTTCTTGAAAGCGTACTTTCATATAAGTACTATAAGTTAAAAGTTCTTCAGTTTTAAACGAATTGATTAAATCATCACCTAATAAAGAAACACCTAATGCTCCAATACCTACTGCTATTGCACTAGCACCAAGAAATGCTGAGTCTTTTATAACACTTTTTCTTTCATCCTTTATATTATTTTCTAGTCTTTCTACTTTATTTACTTTATAAATATTTCTAAACATATTAGTATCTTTTTCCATATTATTTATTTAAACCTCCTATATTATTTTTTTTTTACCATTACTTTCGATATTTCTTCTTGAGAATAATTATCGATATTAAATGCAATCAAGATATCATTAGTTCTCAAATTATGTAGATTATTAATTAAACTTATCATCTTTGAAACAACAGCTTTATCAGTATCCTTTTTTTCATAGATAAGTCCTGCTAAATAAGACCCTATTAAGTACTGATATGCGTCTATTAAATCAGTATGAATTAATAAATAGGTCGATAAGTCACACAGACCATTTGCCATTATTTCCAAAGATTCTTCTGAATCTTGATTCATATTATTACCAAGCATTTTCTTTTTTATTTCTATTATGTCATCTTTATCAATCTCACGATTATTCATTTTTCTATGCAACAAAAGTAGAACAGGAAATAAATTAATACACATTTCTCTATTACAATCATCTCTATCTTTGTACAATTTTTCAATATATTCATAAGGAACATTTTTCTCTTTTAAAAATTCAACAAACACATTTTCAAAGAAAATATTTGGTAATTCTGCAGTTGATACTTTACCAAAGAAATGACCATTTTTAGAAACTTGAATATAATGAATAAACTCGTGAATAAAATTATAAACACCTTTTATATTATCACTATCTGTTATTGATATTTTTATAACTCCATCAGTATCAAGGAAACATTTAGATTCTTTATTTCCCTCTGTTTTCAATAATAAATTATTCTCTTTTAGCTTATTATATTTATTTTTCCATTCGTTTGGAGCTTTTATATAATCCATAAAATCATAAAATAAAATATCGAATTCGTCACTAGATATTTTAGGATATTTTTCATCTAAAACATTTGGTTTATCAGCATTCACTGCAGAATATATCATATAATCCATAACTATCTTATTATTTTCATCATAAAAATCTGTATCATTATTTTTTAAATAGTTTGATACTCGATTTAGTAAATCATTTAAAGTATACCATCTCATATTATTTTTAAATTCATCGAATAATTCTTTTTCTCTATTTCTAATTTTTAAATACTCAACAAAGTCTTTAAAACTTCTATTACTCTCAAAATATTTATACGCAATAGCTGTAGAAAGAAATTCGTCACTGAATTTTTTATTTGGCATTATTAAATAGTTATCAATATCCTCATTATTTCTAATTAAAGATTCGAGATAAATCTCTGATAAAAATTCATTATTATTTAAAATTCTATTAATATCTTTATCACTATAGATAGTACTAACTATTTTATTAAACTCGTCATTGAAATTAGATTTATCATGAGAGATATTAATCTTTTTATTAGGTTCTGAATATTTTAAAATTAATTCATAATTATTATGAATCATTCTCTTAATATCATCTATACTTGCTTTTTGTTCTTTAGAATAATAAATTACAATTTCACCTACACGAGTTTTCATGCATTATCACCCCATTGAAATGGCTTTATTATATCACATATTTAATATGTATACAAAAAAAGAACAAAGACTCTATTTATCATTGTTCCTAATGTCCTTCTTTAATACTTTTTTCTTGGTTTCTTTATCTAATTCTTGTAATTTCTTTTTTAAATATTCTTCTATAAACTCATCACTAAGTGGTAATCCTTCCATTCTAATAGAAGCTGCTGCTGATCTTACACCTCTAATTAATTGTTCTTTCTTATCATCCATAACTAATAACCTCTAAAAAAATTATATCAAATTAGCGAAATAAAAGGAACTTATATAAGTCCCTTAAATTATACTTCCTCCCCATTCGATTACTGAGTAACCTTTTCTTTCTACTTTTTCTAATTCTTGCTCTTTTACCTCTATCTCTTTATCAAGTGCTTTATAGTTCATATATATTCTTATTACACTATCTGGCTTTGGACTGATTTCTAATGGCATATACTTATCTATTTCTTCTCTTGTTTCAAATCTTACATAATTATATTTATTATGTTCCATCTTAGGTAACCAGTATACTATGAACTCGTTTATTTCTCTTTCGTTAAGTCCTAGTATTTCAAGTTTTTCTTCTAGAAATCTACTTGTATCTTCTCCCTTAATTACGAAGCCATCCTCTTCTACTTTTGCTTTATGATTCTTTCCTTCCCAGTATAATCCATAGTAAGTTCTTCCTTCGTACTCAAGATAACCATCTTTCCTTGCAAACACATTCCATGAATTATTATATTTTGGATAACTTGTTGTTATTAGTTCACTATTTCCTAAAGTAACTTCCACATCCATATCTTCTTTTGGATAAATATAAATCATTGGCTTATATTCAACATTTCCACAATTAGGATGGTTTCTAGCTTTCAAATCATATTCGAAATCAATAATTCTAGTAACATCCTTATCTAGTTTTATAGCAATATAGTTATATGATGGTGCACATACTCCACAGCTTTGATTATAGGTTAAACCTAATTCATACTTATTTATAATGCTTTTAGCTAAGCCTTTATTAATAGATATAGAATTGGCTCTATAATCAGGATCACCACATTGATAATTTTCTATAGAGAATATATAATAATTATTATTTTCAAAATCATCTTCAGTAAGATTGTTACTATCAAAATAATATTCATATTCAGAATAACTTGTTACTACATGATTATAATATGATGAAACTTTTTTATCATAACTACCTACTGTAATAGTTGCATCTCCAAGTGTTTTAAATACTACAAAGAATAAAAATGCTATGAATGCTATAAATGCTATAAGACCTAAAATTAATAATAAGCCTACTACAACCAAAATTATTATTATTGCTGTATTATTTTTCTTTTTATTATTATTCATCTTCTATAACACTTCCTCCCCATTCGATTACCGAATAGCCTTTTCTTTCTACTTTTTCTAATTTCTGTTCTTTTACTTCTATCTTTTCATCAAGTGCTTTATAGTTCATATATACTCTTATTACACTTTCTGGCTTTGGGCTTATTTCTAGTGGCATATACTCATCTATTTCTTCTTTTGTTTCAAATCTTACATAATTATATTTATTATGTTCCATCTTAGGTAACCAGTATATTATAAATTCGTTTATTTCTCTTTCATTAAGTCCTAGTATTTCAAGTTTTTCTTCTAGGAACTTGCTAGTATCTTCTCCCTTAATTACGAAGCCATCTTCCTCTACTTTAACTTTATGATTCTTTCCTTCCCAGTATAATCCGTAGTAAGTTCTTCCTTCGTACTCAAGATAACCATCTTTTCTAGCAAACACTTTCCATGAATTATTATATTTTGGATAACTTGTTGTTATTAGTTCGCTATTTCCTAAAGTTACTTCCACATCCATATCTTTCTCTGGATAGATATAAATCATTGGTTTGTCAACTGCATAGTCATATTCACATCTTAAATATTCATTTGTAATATTATAAGTAAAGATTACTGAATCATCATCCAAATAAGCATATGCATCCTTATCCAAGCGAAGTGCATAATACTTATAATTTACTTCGCAATATCTACAACTTTTTGTATACTGAATTTCGATAGTTATAGTTCCACGACGTAGATTTTGTTCAAAACTTACAGGTTCTACATCTTTTTCACTACAAACATTATATGGTATTTCAAATACATAATAGTCATATTTATCAAAATCCAACTCATACGTTGAAAGTGCTACATTAATATCAGTTATTTCATCATAACTTGTAACTAATTGGTTCTCAAATCCTTTAAGATGGCTTTCATAGTCACCAATATTGATAAAATATGATTCATTCATACAGTCGATTGCAATAAGAATAGCTATCATTATCAGCCATATCATAATTGGAAGAAGTATACATATTAAAGATACTACTCCAATTATTATAAGTATTATAATTATTGCACTATCGTTTCTTTTACTCTTTTTTTCATTCATACTAATTATCACCTAACCTTTTATATATATTTAATATTTTTTCACTTACCTTTATTCCATCGACACTACTTGTCGTAATTCCCCCAGCGTATCCTGCTCCTTCACCTATCGGATAGATCCCTTTAATATTGCTTTCCATATTTTCATCTCTACTGATTCTAATAGGTGAACTGGTCCTCGATTCAACTCCAGCAAGTAATGCTTTATCATCATCGAATCCTTTTATCTTTTTTCCAAAATTATCTATACCTTCTTTTATACATGAAGAAATATTATTTGGAAATATATCATTAAGATTATTATAGGAGATATCTCCTTTAAATTCTACATCTATATCTTCTTTAGTATAATTAACTGTATTATCTTTAAAATCTTTATAGAATTGTACAGGTATTTTACCATTACCAATAGTAAAAGCCTTTTCTTCTATTTTCCTTTGAAACTCTAATCCATTAAATAATCCTTTACCATAATCGGCTTCACCTACTGTTACAACAACTGCACTATTGCTAGTATTACTATCTCTTTTATAGTTGCTCATTCCATTTATGCAAAGTCTATTCTTTTCACTCGAAGCATTGATAACGTATCCGCCTGGGCACATACAAAAAGTGTATACACCTCTTTTATCGATTGTATTATAGGTTAGTTTATAACTAGCACTAGGTAAATATTTTGCAAATTTTCCATACTGACTTTCATCTATTTTTACTCTATCGTGCATTATTCTAACTCCAACAGCAAATGGTTTAGCTTCCATAAATACTTTTCTATCATTCAACATTTCATAAGTATCTCTAGCTCCATTACCAATTCCTAAAATCAATATATCTGTTTCTATTTCTTCACCATTATTTATAATTACTTTTTGAACTTTATTATCCTTAATAATTATATCGGTAACACAGGAATTATATTTAAATGTAGCACCATTTTTGATCATTTCATTACGCATGCTTACTATTACTTTTCTAAGTATATCAGTTCCAATATGAGGTTTAGAAGAATAAAGTATCTCGGTAGGTGCTCCATGTTTAACAAATATTTCAAATACTTTTTGTATTCTACACTCTTTATCGTTTGTCAATGTATTTAATTTACCATCGGAAAAAGTACCTGCTCCACCTTCGCCGAACGATATATTCGAGTGGATATTTAATTTACCATCATTCCAAAAATTTTCGATAGTTTTTATTCTATCTTCAATAGCTTCTCCTCTATCTAAAACAATAGGCTTAAATCCATTTAAAGATAACATATAAGCTGCAAATAAACCGCTCGGTCCCATGCCAACAATAACTGGTTTTTTAGCTAATATTTTATCCCCAGTACTGTGGAAATTATACTTTTTAGGAATTACTTTTTCCACATTTCTGTTCTTTTTTAATACCATTTCTTCATTTTTTAATTCGGCATCTAACTCGTACACATACAAGACATCATTTTTATCTCTAGCATCTATGCTTTCTTTTCTAATATAGATATTGATAATACTATTTATATCAATTTTTAATTTTTTAGCTAAAGCTTCTTTAATTTTGCTTTCACTTTTATCTAGTACGCTTAATTTTACTTCTCTTACTTTAATCATTAGCTGCTCCAATACCTGCTTTAATTCCGGAAAGAGTTGCAAAAGTTATATTGTATCCTCCACATATTGCATCTACATCCAATATTTCACCTGCAAAGAATAAGCCTTTTACTATTTTGGATTCCATCGTATTCTTATCTACATCTCTAGTATCTATTCCACCACTGGCAACCTGAGCATTTGCAAATCCCTTGGTATCTTTAACATCTACTTTAAATGCTAATAGATTATCTACTAGGATATCTTTTTCATCATCTGTTAATTCTTTAAATGAAGTAGAACCATTCAAATTACACTTATCTATAATTACATCTACTAATTTTGAATTAAGAATTCTAGAAAGTGAAGACCTAATAGACATATCTCTTTCTTCTAAAAACTTATATATATTTTCATCTAAGAATGGAAGAAAATTAATATTTATTCTTACATATAAATTATCGCTAATGGCTCTTGAGGCATCACCACTCAAGTTAAATATACATATACCACTTAGTCCATAATCGGTAAGCATTACTTCTCCTCTTTCTTCTTTAATCAATTCATTTTCAATATATAAAGAAACACGTGCATCGCTTCTAATTCCAGCCCAGGCCTTAAAATAATTACCTTTACAGATTAGCTGTACTAAACTAGGTACAAGTTTAACCATATTATGGCCTAAACTTTTAGCTATTTCGTAACCGGATAAGTCTTCATCCTTATAATAACATGGACTACCAGTAGCAATTATTAACTTATCACAGATTAAATTATTATTAATTATAAAAGAATCATTTTTTATAACATTTTCTACTTTATAATTCGTTTCAATTTTTATACCTAATTTATTACATTCTTCTAATAAAGCGTTTCTAATCGTACTTGCTTCTTTAGAATATGGATAATAATAACCATCTTTTATAGTTGGTATTATTCCTAACTTATTATAAAAATCAAGTGATTTAATAGCTTCTTTATCTATATTTTCAATAAAATCGATATTATTTGAGTGATAGAATTTATTCTCTTCCTTAGAATTATAATAATTGCATCTACCATTACCAGTAACAAGTATTTTCTTACCTGGAACATTTAATTTTTCAAGTATTATTACTTCATTAGATGGATTATTTTTCTTACAGGTAATCGCACTTACTAGTCCAGCAAATCCTCCACCTACAACAACTACCTTACTCATTATCTAACTCCTTATATTTAGAATCAAATAGATCTGTTTCATCTTTGATTTCATCGGAAATAATATCTATCTTAGGTAAATCTTCTTTGGATGATAATCCAAAATAATCAAGGAAATCACTAGTTGTACTATAGATAGTTGGTCTTCCTGGTAAATCACTTTTCCCCATCTCTTTAATAAATCCCCTAGCTAATAATCTTCTTACCATTTCTCTGGAGTTTACACCTCTTATTTCATCTATTTGTTGCACTGATATTGGTTCATTGTAAGCAATTATTGCAAGTGTCTCCAAAGCCTGCGGAGATAAACTATTAGTTTCTCTATTTTCAATCAATTTCAAATAATATTCCTTATGTTCCTTTTTGGTAGTTAGTTTAATCTTGTCACCTAGATATGCTACTTGTATTCCATGAGTATCTTTTTCATATTCATGTTTTAAATTAAGAACTAATTCTTTTGCTTCTTCGATTGATACATCCAAGGCATCAATTATTTGATCTAATGATAAACCATCATCACCGACTACGAAAAGTAATCCTTCTAATACTCCTATCTTATTCACCATCATAAACCTCACACATTATTTCCCCAAATACATTATCCTGAGTAATTTTTATTTCATTTTTGCTACACATCTCAAGTATTGTTAAAAAAGTAACTACAATATACTCTTTAGTTGCAATATCGAATAATTCTTCAAATCTTACTTTTCTTTTTACATTGAGAATACTTTTTACTTCGATACTTCTCTCTTCGATAGATATTTCTCTAGTTGTTACTTTAGTAGATAAAGTTTTTTCCTGTTCCTTACGTTGTAGCATCTTTCTAAAAGCATCAACTAAATCATCTAAACTGACATCACTATTAGGAATAATTCCATATTCATCGGTATATTCCTTTAAACTTTTTGGAAGTATCGTATGAATTTCTTTTCTTTCTTCTTCTAATTTCTTAAAATTCATCGATAAATCTTTATATTTTTGATATTCTATTAATCTATTTACTAGAGTTTCCTCATCTATTTCATCTTCTTCTTTTTCTTCTTCATCATTCTTAGGAAGAAGTAGTCTACTTTTTAATTCCAATAATTCACTAGCCATAACAAGATAACTACTTGCAACATTAAGATTCATCTCTTCCATCTTATTAATAAAAGCTACATATTCATCTATTATTATTTCCATCTTGATATTAAGTAAATCCATCTTATGTTCTTTTACTAAATGCAATAATAAATCAAGAGGTCCTTCAAAATCATCTATTACGAAATTATATTCCATAATTATTCACCCCTATTTAATAAATACTCTAGAAGAATAATTATTTAAATAATTTTGTGAATTATCATAATTATCCACTCCAGATATACTTATTTCAAAATATTTAACACTGATACTTGTAGGAATATAAAAATTAGCACATATTTTATTACCTACATTCAAATCACCATTAAGATATTCTTCTTTTAAATTTAATCCTTCATCGTTAATACAATCAGTTTCTAAATTTCCAGTATTGTATCTAGTATCATGTGAATATACATTATTAAAATCTTCATCATATAAATTTATATTAGTACTATAACTTGTACTTTTTATTTCACTTGGAATAGTTTTATTAAGAATGTAATTAGCTGTTATATACATACTTCCATCATCATTGATTTTTCTAGTATAATATACTGATAAATTACTATTGGTCTCATTAAAATAATTACCACCTTTAAATACATCATAATACCTGATGCTCTTATTATTTACATTACCTTTTTCATCTTTAGCAGTTATCTCTAAATATAGATTATTCTTATTGATAGATAATTCACAACTACTATATTCATCGGTACAAGTAATAAGTGAATAATCTTCTTTTCCTCCATACAAAACATAATAATCTTTATCATAATTTATAACTGGTGGAGTCCTATCTATATAACCATTTATTAATTTTACATATTCATCTTTTTTATCTGAAGCAACATATCCGATGATACCTGTATTAGTAGCTATTTTATACCAATAATAATCTTCATCTTCAACATCTTCGATAACCGTATATACCTCTCCTGCATAAACATCTCCTATATCAAGAGAAGAGATCTTAGGTTCTTTTCTAATATTAATTCTTTTAGCAACTATTTCTATTTGTGTTTTAGACTTATCCTTTTTATTGCTCTGAGTAATTTTAGTAGTACTAGTATTAGGCCAACACAAAAAGCCAACTATTATTAATAATGTTGACATAATAATGCTAAAAACAAATGTCCCCGTATGTTTTTTCTCTTTCTTTTTCACATTTTAAGTATACTACAAAATGGCTTTATAATAAAGAAAATAGATGTCTTAAACATCTATTTAGTTATTTTTACTGGATTAGTCGAATAAGCATTACTTTGACTATCTTGAATTTCAAAAATGCAATAATATTCTTTTGATATATCTAAATCATTAAATTCAATTTTAATATCATTCAAATTCTCTTCGATCATCTCCACTTGTGCAGTAGGAACAACTTTCCAATTTTGCATGTATTTACCTTGATCATCGAATATTTTATATTGCGAAGTTCCCATAAATATTACAGAACTAACTTTATCCAAATCAATTATTGTCTTAGCTGATACTTCAATATCTGGTTCTGTTTTAGTAATACCTTCTATCTTTCCGTTTGGATTAGCACTATTGACTACAAAATGAATAAATACAGGTGTACTTTTATATTCATCTAAGTTTTCTTCAATAGTTCCTGGGATTAGATATTTGATATAATCTACACCACGCTCTGCTTCGAAAGCCATTAGATAAATTGTATTTCCTTCTTTATCGGTTGCTGTTATTCCCTTTTTAGTAAGTGAAGTAGTAACCGTATTTCCCACTAACTCATAGTCATTACCCTGAAATCTAGGAACATAATTTCCATTAGGTAACTTTTCGAACAATCTATAAGTAATCTTACTATAGTTTTCTACTATGTCATTACTTAAGGTTACTTTAACACTTCCATCATCGTTAAGTATCGGTGTAATATTATCTAATGAGAAAGTATTAATTCTACTACCTGTTAATTTACTGGTGAAATTCGATGCAAATTTTAAATAATCTTCTGCAAAGCCAAATGTCTTATATGTCTTAATCGATTTTTCAAATTTATTTTTTAGAGCATATGGGAAATAGATTGATAGTCCATTAGCTCCCTTTATATCTGTATTAAAATTAACGATAGCATCATTAATCGCACTTTTTACTCCTTCTTTTTCACTGGAGTATTTGCTTGGTAATTTATCGACGAAGTCATATAAATCTATCAAATCATACGAAGTATCCCTTGTTTTACCAAACTCTTTAGAACTGCTTCTAGTTCTGGAAATATATGAAAAGTCTTTATCCAAATTATCGTTCAATTTACTGAATAATTTATTTATTTCGGTTTCTACTTTATCTATTCTTTCTAGATCTATAAGGGCAATTGTTATTCCATCTATAAAATTACTATTATAGTAATCTAGATAATAATCTATTGCTGATTTTCCCATAGATTTTCCATCATCGCTATATTTTATACTTTCTAGGAATGTATAATCCCAACCACCACCAGGTTCATTTTCTTCACTAGAAACAAAATATCTAGAATAATTAGAAATCGCACTAGCAACTTCTACACTGCTCATTAAACAAGCATCAAAGCCTATGAATTCTAATTTCTCTCTTGAGAAAGGGCTATCATCTAAAGCTTGTTTTAACTCATTTAATGTTAGTGAATCAAATTTATAGAATTCATCGTATCCATAGCCATTGATTGGTCCTCCACCATGATCCCATAATATAAGTCCATACATATCTGCCCTATAATTACTATATGCATAATTCAAAAATCGTGATAGAGTTGCGCTGCTACCCATTTTATCTCTTTCATATGATTTAACCTTTTCTATTCCATCAGCTGTAATATGATATATACCATGATCTTCACTAGAGATAGACGGCTCTTGCCATTGTTTTGCACCACCGGTATAAATAACTACATCAGTAACTTCTAAATCGAATTTAGAATTTATCATTTCACCGATATCAAGTGTAGCTAAAGAGTTTTGAGTTTCAAGGTTGGAACCAATCATATAAACCATAATTGTTTTCTTTCCCTTACGAGGTCCAAATAAACCAAACCCTCCACTAAGTATAATAACGCCACCAATAGAGATAGCAAATAGTATAAGCATAATTGCTATTAAAAAATTTGTACCAGCATCAGAAACATTATCGTTATATGAGCTATTATAATTAATTTTTCTATTATTAGGATTTATTTCAGCATTATGTTCAGCACTAGATACAAAATCTAATTTATTAAACATCTCTGCTTTTTTTATCTCTTCACTATCGATATATGATGCATTATCATCCATCATTTCATCTTCTAGTCTTCTTACTTTCTTTCCACAGGAACTACAGTATATAGAACTAGATAGTATCTTAGCACCACATTCAGTACAGTAAATAAACTCTTCATTATCTACCATTTCATCATCAGTAGGAGTACCACAAAATTCACAAATTTTACTAGTATCATCTATTTCATTATCACATGATTTACATTTCATAAAATCACCTACTTTATGAATATATAATATCATAATAACACTAAAAATAATACAATATTTTGTTTATAAGTGATATAATTAGACTAGGTGATTAAAATGGATGAACAAAAAAGTAATGATGTAAAGAAAAAGGAGAAAAAGAATAATAGTGCAACAAAAAAAAGTACATCTAGTACTAAAAAAAATACTTCTAACAAAAGTGGAACTTCAAAGAAAAAATCCAATAGTAAAAAAAGTACTACAGCTAAAAAAAGAACTGCAAATAATATAGAGAAACCTAGTACTATAGAAACACCTGTAGAAGAAAAAATAGTTGAAAAAACAATAGTTGAAGAAAATATTATTACAGAAGAACCTGTTATCGAAGAGGAAGTTCATGTTAGTGAACCCGTTAATAATCCTATAGAAGAGGAAGATATCTTCGAAGATAATTATCCATCACTTGATGAAATAACTAATAAAGAAGAAACTCTTGATGATGTAGATATAGTATTTAAAACTATTAAAGAAGGTTCGATAAAACCTATTGAAATTCCAATAAAGGAAGAAAAACCTATAGTTAAACCAAAGAAAGAAAAGAAAGTTAAATATGTTTTAAGTGCCAAAGGAATACTATTTATTCTATTGTTCATCGTTATAATAGATATTCTATTTGCAAGTGTAATAATATTAATGTCAGGAAAGAAGTTAAATAAAGATAATATGGAAAATGGAAACGAAGTAGAAATTAATAAGCAAACGGATAAAAAGAAAAATGATAAAAAGCCTAGTAAAAATGGAGACAATCATATAAGAAATAAATATGATTTAAAAGCTCTTAAATCATTAGATGACATCGATTTAAAAATTAATTTCTTTAAATATGATAACTTGGAAAGATATATTGCATATAAAGATAATCATAAGAATATAGATAATGAAATGATTGTCGTATATGTAAATATGGGATTGGATAAAGATTTTTATACAAATATTCAAAAGAGTCCTAATCTAAATACTAATACAGTTATAACCAATAAGTATTACTCCCTTGAAAGTGATTATGAACCTGCTAATTTGAAATCTATAGATGATAATTATTCAAGTGGAAATAGAAAAATGGTAGAAGAAGCAGCAAATGCTTTTAATGAGATGGCTGCTGCAGCTAAACGTGATGGATTCATAGTTAGAGCAGTATCTACATATAGAAGTTATATTTATCAAAGAGATTTATATAACAGATATGTTGCTAAAGATGGAGTTGAAAATGCCGATACCTACTCTGCTCGTCCTGGACATTCGGAACATCAAACTGGTCTTGCAGTAGATGTAGATAATTCTAAAGATGCTTATACTTCATTTGGAAACACCAAAGAATTTAATTGGATGAAAGAAAATGCCTATAAATATGGATATATTTTAAGATATACAAAAGAAAATGAATGGATTACAGGATACAAAGATGAACCTTGGCATTATAGATATGTTGGTAAAGAAATAGCTAATTATATAAATGAACATCCGATGACATTCGAAGAATATTATGTTAGATTTTTAGATAAATAAATTAAAAAAATAGAAATACTATTAGGTATTTCTATTTATTTTTTTTATAACTTTTGATCGATATTTACTAGCTAATTCATCATAATTATCTTTATTTAAATTAATTGTAGGATTTTCTATTTCTGCTTTTACCTTATCTTCCCAAGAACCACTATGTATTATTCTTTTTACATTATCATTCTCTCTTAATCTTGGTTTATCCATGCTCATCATCTTTAAGAAGGTATCGCTATTCATAACATAGATAGCCTCATTGTAAGTAGGATTAATGTCAAGTGATTCATCATATAATTTATCGACAGCAACCATTCCATTCGGATAAAAATATGCTACATGAGAATCGAATGGGCCAGTACCAAATAATCTTAATTCATAGTTAGAATTCTCATAGAAATCTAATTTTCGAATTAACATTGCTATATATTTTTCTATAAGTTTATGCTTTTCATCCCTATTTTCATAATCAGGATTTTTCATAGTGTAGTCAGCTAATAATTCCAATCTAGCCTGCTGTTTTTGTAATATTTCACTCGGTGTCATCCTTAGCATATTCCAATTATTTAAACTATTTAGATATTTATTAATATGATTTTTAACATGCTTAATATGATACGAATCATATACTTCACGAGATTCATTTATAGGTTTCAATCTAGGATTTTCTTTTAGAAATTTTCTAAAATCCTTAAGTAGACTAACATTGGATAAATTCTTATCTTTAAAAGGCATGTTTATAACATGGCCACAGGATTCATTTAAATATGTTGTCAAATAATATATAGAAGATTGCTTATCTTTATCATCATTACTATTTTTAGCATATTCCAAATATTTATTTGCTACATATAATTCAAATTTATCTTTATCTAACCCTTCAAATTTATAAAGTTTAATCTCATTATTGTTGGCATATTCAAATACTTCTTTAGCGTGTTGTACAAAGTTTGTATACATCATCTTCTGATTGGATAGGAACACTTTAAAACGAGTATCCAATCCATATTTTTGATAATTGGCTCTCATTAAATCAGCCTTATCAGGATTAATCTTTTCTTCATTATGAATCATATCCATAAAGAGTAAACTATTTTTATAATCATCAAATATTATTGGAAACTTATCTTTTAAATCATCTATATCATTAATCGAATTTAAAATAAATAAACGATTATTCAATTCACTAATTAGCCATGGATCATCTAAATCTAAGGACTCATTGGTCACTCCTAAAATAGTTTTTAAACGTTTTAAAAAGCAAACTGGAGATACATATATATTGGTATTAGAATTTTTATAGTCGGTTATCAGTCTCAAATTATTAAAAAATTCATGACCTGATTTATTATATCCACATATTGAAGTAATGGCATTCTCGTAATTTTTTCTAATATTATTCATGGATTTTAATAGATCTATACTATTACTTGGACAATAATTTACTAAATCTTCTACTGGTAACTCTAATTTTATTTGATTTGGTATCCCCTTATTAATTGCATTATGCATTTCTTCTTCATTCATAATTAACTCCTATAACAATATACTATTATTATACCTTATTTTTAAAATAAAAAAGATAAAGTATCATACTTTATCTTAAACACTTATTATTCTATAGTAAATGCATCTATAATATCGAATGTATCTTTTACTTTATTAACATATAAAGTGCATAATAAATCGCCTATTTCTACTTCGCTGCCGACCTGTTTATTCAATTTAACACCTACTGATGTATCTATCTCATCATTTAGAGTTAATTTACCAGCACCTAGTTTACAAGATACTTCACTTACTTTAAAAGCATCTATGTTTGTAATAGTTCCAGCCTTTTCAGCTACAACCTCTATAGATTTATCACTGATTACCATATTATGTATTTCACCATGTTGATATTCTATAAATTCAAAGAATTTATCTAAAGCACTTCCATTAGCAATTGCTTCTTCTACTTCGCTTCTAGCATCGATAATAGAGATACCTTTACCCATACTTACCATATTGCTAGCAAGTTCTATACATAGATCATAAAGATTGTTTCTTATCTTTCCTTCAAGTATCAATTCTGCTTCGGCAACTTCTAGAGCATTACCTACACACATACCTAGTGGAACATCCATATTTGATATTACACATCTAACTTCCTTATTGTACTTATCACCAATTCTAATCATTAAGTCTTTAAGTAATTTAGCTTCATTCTCATCTTTTATAAGTGCTCCAGATCCAACTTTAATATCGATTAATATCTTATCAGCACCACTAGCAATTTTCTTACTCATAATACTTACAGCAATTAATGGAACTGATGATACCGTACCAGTGACATCACGTAGACTATAAATTGCTTTATCTAGTGGAACCAACACATCGGTTTGAGCACAAATAACCATTCCAATATCATTTAATTCTTTTATAAATGCTTCACGAGAGACATTGACATTAAACTTTGGGATACTCTCTAGTTTATCGATTGTACCACCTGTATAACCAAGTCCTCTACCACTCATTTTAGGTACTTTAATACCTAAACTAGCAACTATAGGAGCTACGATTAAAGTTGTTTTATCTCCAACTCCACCAGTCGAATGCTTATCTACTTTAACTCCTTCAACTTCACTTAAATCGATAGTCTCTCCACTCTTAATAAAAATATCCGTTAAATCAAATACTTCTCTATCGCTCATTCCATTAATACAGATAGCCATAAGTAAAGAACTCATCTGATAATCTTTTATTTCATCTTTTAAAAATCCATTAAAAGCATAATCAAGTTCTTCAAAACTAAGTTCTAAATCATTACGCTTCTTATCAATAATATCTAATATATTCATAACTAACGCTCCCTTATTATACCTAGATTATATCACGATTATTATTATTAAATAAATAAATATAATAAAAAAACTATAAGATTTTTACACTCATAGTTTTATTCTTTTATTTATGAACTCCTTTTTCATTATTATCTTGTTTTTCTAAATACTTTTTATGAAGTGTTGCAAGTATTTCTCCCTTATCATGAGTAATATCTCTTACACTTCTATTTCCATCTTCATCTTTATGATTATACCAAAGAGCTATATCCATCTTATCTAAATCTTCCGTATCGGTTACTCTTAAATATAATCCATTTTCTTCGATAGGATATATTTCAGATACGATAGCTGATGTCAAAGTGCGCATTATATCTACTTTTTCTTCATTGCTTAATTCAGTACTTGATATTAATAGTTTAAATAATTCTCTCATAATATTACCTTACTTTATCATTAGTAACTTCATCATCGGTCATTTCAATATCGCCAACATATTTGAGTAATAAACTAAATGGATCGTTAAGTGAACCAGATATATGATATAAATCCGAATCTCTTTCACTAAGGCCTCCATATACGTATGGTTTAAATGGTTTCTTAATGTCAGGATTAATAAAATTTTTATCAAACTCATTTTCTGACAATAATAATCTAACGAAAAATCCATCAATATCTTCTTGACTCATTCCAGTATCTAAATATGCATCAAGATATTCATTTACTGAACCTGGCGAATAAACTGAACACTCAGAAACACCAGTTGGTGGGATTTTAATATAGCAAATATCATAATCGACATTTCCCTTTGAATTAACACCTTCACCATAGCAAATACCAACAGTTACAACCCCATCGATCATTGTTATAACTTCTAAACACTTAGGTAGTTCACAATTTTTTCCTGGTAAACTGAATTTTTCATCTCCATATGGAATGAATTTTGCAGCAAAACCATCTGGCCTAATCTTAATATTAGGTAAATTAAAGTCCTTATTTTCAGCATTATAAGAATTATTTAGAGCTGACAACCTAAGATAATCGCCAAGCAAAAAACTTGCCGTATGAGCTACTTCTGGATCTATACCTCTACTTGTTAAATATCTTTCTTGATCAAACATATAATCATCTCCATTTCGGTCACTATTCTATCTTGATTATAACTTATTTTTTTGCTATGTATCAAGTTATTTACAAGATATATGTAAACAAAAAGCAATGTAAACATTGCTTTTTTTAATATTAGTGATGGTTAATAAATTTTTTTTAGGATAAATCCTGTTCTACAATATCATCGTCAGACTTTGAAGATAAGAATGTTATCTTCTCAGCAATTACATCAGTATAATATTTCTTTTCTTCTTTTTTGTTTTCTACAACATTGCACTGAAGTCTTCCTTTCACTCCAATGATCGATCCTTTTTTACAATATTCAGCTGTATTCTTAGCTACTAAATCAAAAAGGACTACATTTATAAAGTCTGTTTGGTATTCTCCATTAGCATCTTTAAAACTTCTTGGTACTGCTAAAGTAATGTATGACATTTTCTTATTGTTTTCAGTATCTCTTAGTTCGGGGTCTTTAACTAATCTACCTACCAAAATAACTTGATTTAATATATCTATCCCTCCTTTCGAAAATGTACTTTAACATCTATAAAAGGAGTTATCAAATGACTATTTCGGCGTATTTTTAACATATTAAAAAAAGAAAACAATATATTCTTAAATAGAATTATTATTTTCTTTTATAATCATATTATTTAAATATCTAAATATATACTTTTTTTATTTTTTTTATTTAATTATAAATTTCTTTTCAATAATTGATTTAATTCAACTGCATATTCCATAGGAAGTTCTTCTCTGAATCTTTCAATAAATCCAAGAATAATTAACTCTGTTGCTTTTTCTTCCGGTATTCCTCTACTCATCAAATAGAATAAGTTATCATCGCTAATTCTACTAACTGTTGCTTCATGTTCAAGACTTGATGAAGTATTCTTACAACTATTAGTTGGATATGCATCACTCTTCGAATCTTTATCCAATATCAAGGAGTCACACTTTACAATAGATTTACTATTTTCAGCACTTTCTTTTATTTCTACTTTTCCTCTATAACTAGCATTTCCACCAAGTCTAGCAATGCTTTTAGAAATAATCGTACTAGTTGTATTCTTACCGATATGTATCATTCTAGCACCACTATCCTGTTGTTGTTTCTTAGTAGCAACACTTATGGTAATACAAGTACCACTTGCATTATCTCCCTTAAGAATACAAGCTGGATATTTCATAGTAACTGCACTACCAATATTTCCATCTATCCATTCCATAGTTCCATTTTCTTCAACCAAAGCTCTCTTTGTAACCAAGTTTAATACATTAGGAGCCCAATTTTGAATGGTTGAATATCTACAACTACTATTCTTACCTACATATATTTCAACGATTGCCGCATGTAAACTAGAATCACTATAGGTAGGTGCAGTACATCCTTCTACATAGTGTAAATGACTATTATCATCTACTATAATAAGACTTCTTTCAAATTGTCCCATACTTTTAGAATTGATTCTAAAGTAGCTTTGAAGAGGTCTATCCAAAGTAGTATTTGGAGGTATATATATGAAACTTCCTCCAGAGAATACTGCTCCATTTAAAGCAGCAAGTTTATTATCTGTTGCTTTAACAATCTTGTCGAAATATTTTTTTACTAAATCAGGATATTTCTTCATAGCTTGTTCAATAGATGTAAATATAACATTCTTTTCTACTAATTCCTCTAGCATATTATGGTATATTACTTCGCTTTCATATTGAACACCAATACCATCTAAGTATTGTTCACTATCTATTACACCCAAAGATTCAAATTCTTTTTTTACTTTTGGATTAATACAACTCCAACTACTATTCAATTTTTCTTTTTCATCCATCGTTTTGTAATAGATTACATTATCGAAGTTTAAATCGAATTTAGGACCAAATTTAGGCATATCTTGTTCTAAAAATGATTTATAACTTCTTAATCTAAAATCTAATATCCAAGGATCTTCACTTTTAATTTCCGATATTTTTCTTATGTTCTCTTCATTTAGTCCCTTTATCTCCATATTAATCCCTTTCTAAATTATTATTTTTTCTCTTCATCGACAATCTTCTTTATTGCCATCATAGGTAAAAGTGCACATTTCTTTCTAGATGGCTGTTTATATACTTCATTATATATATTAAGTTCTCCTAAAATATCTTCATTATATGGTAATTCATTTATCATCTTATCAAAGTTGTCTATTATCGTCGTTGCTTCTTCTAAACTTTTACCATGCAATTCTTTAGTCATGACACTAGCACAACTTGTACATATAGCGCATGCTTCTCCATCGAACTTGATATCTTTAAGTTTATCTCCTGATATGCATGCAGCTACATCGATATTATCAACACAGGAATCATTCTTAGAATTGACTACTTTATATTTACTATCCTGAGGAATTCCTCTATTAGCTGAATTCTGATAATTATCTAGTATCAAATCTCTCTTCATCTTACTATCCATTTTATCCCTCTATTCTATACTACTGTATCAAGTATCGTATCTTGATAATTTAATTTCTCACATAATATATCTATATCTTCTTTATTGTTATATAGATAAAGACTAACTCTACAGGTAGCTTTATCTCCTATAACTTCATGTAACATTTTAGCACAATGGTTACCAGCACGTATACATATTTTAAACTGATTTAAGTAAATTGATACATCCTGGGCAAAATATTCACCTATATTGAAAAGTACTATTCCACTTTCAACGTTTCTATTATAGATCTTTATATTAGGTATTTGCTCCAACTTCTCTATAAAGTATTTTCTTAGTTCAAGTTCATAATTATGTATGTTTTCTAATCCAACATTTTTCAAATAATCTATTGCTGCTCCTAATCCAATAACACCTGCTATATTTTGGGTTCCTGCTTCAAATCTAGTAGGAATATCTTTTAAACTATATGTACCATCACTTGAAAAATCTGCATTCATTCCTCCACCATATCTAAGTGGTACCAACTTTTCAAGCAATTCCTTTTTACCATATAGAACTCCTACTCCGGTTGGACCTAACATCTTATGACCACTGAAGCCTAAGAAATCTATATTGGACTTTTGTACATCAACTTTGATATGTCCAATGCTTTGAGTAGCATCAACAATGAATACTATGCCTTTATCTTTACAGATGCTACCTATTGCTTCAACATCTCTAATATCACCAATCGTATTGGATATTTCAGCGATAGATATCACTTTAGTATGTTCATTTATTTCCTTCTCAATATTCTCTACAGTTAGATTGTTTTCACTATCCAACTCTGCATATCTAATCTTAAAGCCTATTCTTTCGCTAAGTACTAGCCATGGTAATAGATTTGATGCATGTTCTCCCTTATCTAGAATAACTTCATCATCAGGTCCAATATAATTATTAACAAAGCCATAGATAATCATATTGAAACTATCTGTAGATCCACTAGTGAATACTATTTCATCAGCACTTTCAGCATTTATAAACTCTCTTACTTTTTCTCTAGTTCCTTCATACATCTCATCTACTTTAAGACTATTGTCATAATCTCCTCTATGAGCATTAGCTGTATATTTAGTATAATAATCCGTAATACTTTCTACTACGCTTCTAGGTTTCATTGTCGTAGCAGCATTATCCAAATAAATAAGATTACTATTCAATATATCAAAATCTTCTCTATTCATGATTGAAACCTCCTAAATATTATCTATCTTAGCTATAAATATATCTCTTTCTTTTTCTTCCAAATCCATATCGTTAAGAAGAAAAGCTTTAATAAGTAATTTTTCAGCAGTACTACTATCTATTCCTCTACTTTCCAAATAGAATAATTTATCTTCATCAAAATATCCTACATAGGCAGAATGTTCTGCTTCTATTTCAGAATTATCAACAATCAAGTTTGGCAATATATAACTTTTTCCACTATTTAAGTTGATAATTTTATTATCCTGTTTTAATTTAGTATCTATTGCATCTTTAGTAATAATTCCATCGACAATAAACTTAAAGTTTTTATCGAATACGTTTATCGCATGATTAACTATTTTACTAATGCTGTTACCCACCTTGTGATTAACAATTACTTTATACTCATTATCTGTATAATTGATAATACTATTATGAAAATTAATTACACTATCCCTATCGTTTATGTTAATAGTTACTTTATCACAGGAATCCTTAGATAATTTGTTAACTACTACATTACAATTATTATCGATGTTGTAAACAATATTATTATGAGTTCTATCCCCACAATCGAATACTCTCAAACAACAATTAGGCATTACACTAATAGTTAAGTTTCTTTCTACTTCTTCAAGTTCTATAACTAGAATCATATCGGAATCGACTACAATTTCTTCTATATCTGATTCATTAGTTATAGTAAGATTATTCATTATTGTTCTCATTTAAAACCTTTTCATATCCATTTTTTTCAATATCTAGTGCTAAAGTGTAGTCTCCTGTTTTAGCAATAGTTCCATTAACCATCATATGTACATATTTAGGTTTAATATATTCAAGTATTCTAGGATAGTGAGTAATTATTAATATAGATGCATCCTTGTGTTCACTTAAATACTTGTTAATAGCACTTGTACATATTTTTAAACTATCTATATCAAGTCCTGAATCTAATTCATCAAGTATTATTAATTTTGGTTCTAACAAGCACATTTGAAGAACTTCATTCTTCTTTCTTTCCCCTCCACTAGCACCAACATTAAGACTTCTATGAACCATTTCATCGCTTATATCCAATTCTTTAGATTGTTCACTCATCTTCTTAACAAATTCATATAATCCGATAGGAGTATCTTTTCTAGCATTGATAGCTGTTTTAATAAACTCACTATTCTGTACTCCTTCGATACTTATTGGATTCTGCATAGATAAAAACATACCTAATCTTGCTCTTTCATCGGTCTTTAACATAGTAATATCCTGATCTTCAAATAGTATTGTTCCACTATCAAGTTTATAATTTTTATTACCGAATAGAACTTTTGAAAGAGTACTTTTTCCAGTACCATTAGGTCCCATAATAGCGTGTATTTCACCACTACCGATATCTAAAGAGAAATCATTTATTATCTTTTTATCTCCAACACTAACATTTATTTTATCTATCTTAAGCATATAAACACCTCTAAACATATCAATTATAACACTTAACGAAACAATATCAAAGAAAGAAAAATAGATTAGATCTTATTTCAATCTAATCTATTTTATTAATTAAATCAATTATTCTTTTTCGCTTTTTAAACTCTCGTAATATGCATATCTTCCTTTAGCATTTTCTTCATTCTTTTCATATAGCATATCTTTTTCATCAGCATTTACTTTAGCTAAACTACTATATCTTGTTTCACCATCTAGGAATTCTTTATATTTTGAGAAATCTGCTTTAGAATCAAGTGAGAATTCTTTAGTATCTGGATTATATCTGAATATTGGGAAGTATCCAGCTTCAGTAGCTTTCTTCTCTTCTGCACTACTATTGATCATTCCACCTTTAATTCCTTGTGCTATACATGGAGCATAAGCAATTATGATAGATGGTCCATTATGATTCTTAGCTTCCATAAATGTCTTGATAGCTTGCATCATATTAGCACCAAGTGATATTTGTCCAACATATACATGTGGATATGATAGAGCCATTCTAGCTAAATCTTTCTTAGCAAGTTTCTTACCTGTAGAAGCAAACTTAGCTACTGCTCCAACTTTACTAGATTTAGATGCTTGACCACCTGTATTTGAATATACTTCTGTATCAAGTACTAAGATATTTACATTTTCACCAGTAGATAATACATGGTCTAATCCATTATATCCAATGTCATATGCCCATCCATCTCCACCAACAATCCAGAATGATTTAGACTTAATGAAGTCAGTCATCTCTTTTAATTCAGGTAATTTATCAGCATTTTCAAGTACTACTTTACTTGCTTCAAAATCAAGTGTCTTAGCATAATTATCGAATTGTTCTTTTAATTCTTCAGGAACTTTATCCATATTTTCATTAATTACATTCGTAATTTTATTCTTATGAATCTTATCAGCTATTTCAAGTCCTAATCCAAATTCAGCATTATCTTCAAATAATGAATTTGCCCAAGGAACACTATAACTTGTTGCAGGAATACTACCACCATAGATTGATGAACATCCAGTAGCATTAGCTATTACTAATTCTTCACCAAATAATTGTGATAATAACTTCAAGTAAGGAGTCTCTCCACATCCTGCACATGCTCCAGAGAATTCGAATTTAGGATAATTGAACTGACTACCTTTAACAGTAGCTTTATTCATTACATGTTTCTCAGTAACATTTGCAAATAGATAATCGTTCTTTTCTTTATATTCATCTGTTTTTGCTTCATTAGCATTTACCATAGTAAGTGCTTTTTCACCCTTCTTACCAGGACAGATATTAGCACATAATCCACATCCAGTACATTGATTATAATTAGTTCCTATAGTGAACTTAAGTAGTTCTTCTTTGATAAGAGAATCCTGTAAATCCTTCTTAACACTTTCAGGAGCCTTTACTTCTTCATTTTCATTTAATAGGAATGGTCTAATTACTCCATGAGGACATACAAATGAACATTGGTTACACATAATACAATTTTCAGGATTATAGCAAGGTAAGTTTTCAGCTATATCTTTTAATTCATCCTTACTTCTTCCACCTTCGAATGTTCCATCCATATAATCCATTAATTTGCTAACAGGAAGATCGTAACCACGTCTTTCAAGAATCAAATCGAATACTGCTTTAGGTTTCTCCTCTTCTTCCTTTTCTTTATCAGGATTCAAATCAATAGTATCCAATGTTTCAAGAGCTCTATCTACTGCTTTAATATTCTTTTCGATTACTTCTTTACCTTTATTACCAAATAAAGTCTCTAAACTCTTCTTTATTTCACCTATAGCAAATTCAAAATCAATCAAGTCACCAATCTTAAATATTGCTGTAGCCATTATTGTATTGATCTTATTACCTAGTCCTACTTCACCAGCTAATCCATTAGCATCTATAACATAGAATTTTATATTTCTATCACGAATAATATTCTTATCATGATTAGTCATATATTTTAATACTTCTTCTTTGCTCTTAGAAGTATTTAGTAGGAATGTTCCTCCTTCTAGGATATCATCTAACATCTTAAATTTCTTTAAATATGTATCTTTAGTACATACGACTAGATTTGGATATCTTACATAATATGTAGATCTAATTGGTTTATCAGAAAGTCTTATATGACAACGAGTAACTCCACCACTCTTCTTAGAGTCATATTCAGAATACTCTTGTACATATGCATCGGTATTAGTACCAACTATCTTTAGAATATCTTTAGAAACTGATACCATTCCATCTGAACCGAATCCATTTATTAATATCTCTCTAGTACTACTTCTAAAATCAAATTCACTCTTTGGTAAACTTAAATTAGTAATATCATCTACTATACCTATTGTAAATCCATTAAATTTATGAGGTCTATCTAAGAAATCATATACGCTCTTGATATCATCTGGAGCAGTATTCTTGCTGGATAATCCATATCTACCACCAACAACTTCTATATCTAATTTTGTTTCTTTAATAACATTTAATACATCCATATATAGTGGTTCTCTTGTACCATTTTCTTTAGATCTATCAAGAACAGCAATATTCTTAACTGTCTTTGGTAATACATCCAAGAAATATTTACTAGAGAATGGTCTAAATAGATGAACTTCCAATAAACCTACTTTTTCTCCATTATTAACCATTATATCGATAGTTTCTTTGATAGTTTCACAAACACTACCCATAGCAACGATTACTTTAGTAGCATCTTTGCTTCCATAATAGTTAAATGGTTTATAATCTCTTCCAGTTATCTTATTTATTTCTCTCATATAGTCATTAACTACATCAGGTAAATTGTCATAATATATATTTCTAGTTTCACTTATTTGGAAATAAATATCATCATTAACATTTGTCCCTCTAGTAACCTTATTAATAGAAAGAGCATTCTTTCTAAAGTCCTCTAATGATTCGTTATCCAATAATTCATGGACTTTATCCATATCTATTAGTTCTACTTTTTGAAGTTCATGGCTAGTTCTAAATCCATCAAAGAAATTTACGAATGGTATTTTTCCCTTAATAGTTGAAAGATAAGCTACACTAGTCAAATCCATTACTTCTTGAACAGAACTTGAAGCTAAAAAGGCAAATCCTGTAGCTCTAGTAGCATAAATATCTTGATGATCTCCCAAAATAGATAATGCATGAGTAGCTAAACTTCTTGCTGCAACGTTTATTACACAAGGAAGCATTTCTCCTGCTATCTTATACATATTTGGAATCATTAGTAGCAATCCTTGACTTGCTGTATAAGTAGTAGCAAGTACACCATTTTGAAGTGCTCCATGAACAGCTGCTATTGCACCTGTTTCACTTTCCATTTCGACTACTTTAACAGGATTACCAAAAAAGTTCTTTTTACCGGTATTACTCCAAGAGTCTACATGCTCTGCCATCGTACTTGATGGTGTTATTGGATAAATACCAGCTAATTCTGCAAAATTATATGAAACATAACTACATGCTTCATTTCCATCCATTATTTTATACATAATTTACACTCCTTCTTACTATACTATTTAATTATAGTATACTTTAACAAAAAAAGAAAAGTATCTTATGACACTTTTCTTATTTTTTCTTTTTATTTGCTATTGCTTCTACTTTTTCTTTAGCACTTTCTACACTTTCGATTACTTCTGTCTTCTTGGTCTTAGGTACTTCACTATCTACTCTAGAACATACATAATTGTCTAAGAATAAAGCATGATATTCATCTTTAAATAAGTTAGCAATCATTAATTCTGCATTTTCCATCTTCAATTTACTAGCATTTTTAAATAGGAATAAACTATTTAAATTACCAGTTTTTTCTATACTATGAATACATCCTTTTTTAAAGAATCTATATAATAATGCTCCATCAACATCAAAAGCATCTTCTAATCCTCTTCTTGCTTCTCCCTCTTTAGGTTTTAATCCAACACTTTCCAACCAAATGTTTGCAAATAAAGCATTTTGAGAAGTTATAATATCTTTTTCTTCCATATTAGTTTCTATATTAATTACTCTCAATTTATTGCTTTCTCTATCAAATCCAATTTTATATTTTGTTGCTAACTCTCTTAATTCTTCAAATTCAGGGAAATCCAACTGATTTGATTTAATTATCTCTTTTTCTTTTTTATCTTCTTTATCTTCGTAGTCTTTTGTAAATGCAAAGTTACCTAATTCAATATTTTCTCTTTCACATTCTCTTCTTATTCCATTTATTATGTAGTTAACAATATTTTTATCAAACTTACAAAGTGCTCCAACATTCCTTTTAATTATTCTAGTTATATCGCCATAAGAAATAGAATAGTTTTTATAGCTACCAACTGGTATTTCTATTGCTGTTTGTGATTGTTCTCTATTAAATAAATTATCATCATTCAATAATCTAGTTAAATTATTTTTTATAATTGTATTTACTTCATTTTGAAACAAACCATTTCTAAGAACACTTAAGTTATATCCCATTTTGCTATCAAACAAAGATTGATTAAATGGCATACGGCTCTTATAGGAAGTAGTTTTTTCATACTCTAAGGCATTTACATATTCATTTTTCATAATAGTAAATAATCTTGAAGAATATTCTTTTGCAAGAGCTTCCATTATCGTTACTCCATTTAAAGATAGATTTCTATTTCTATATAACCATCTTTTAGTAATTTCTAGTATTGAGCGTTCTATAATAGTAGTTCTAACTTCATTATATGATCTAAATCTACCTTCTTCGTCCTTGCTTGGCTCTCCACCATATCCATAATACTTAAGTTTAGCAGAAAGCATTGGTGGATTATTAATTCGTGATACTAGTAATGGGTCTTCTTTTTTTATGTCATCCAAAATATTAGTATATTCTTCTAATAGTTCATCTGAAGAATAGATTATAATACTATCATCTCTAAATGGGCTTTCATTTAATTTGAAACAATAAGGTAATCCCTTCTTTTCACATGCTTCTTTAAATAAAGAAGCCATTTTATATGTATCATCACAATTAGTATTAATAAAAAGATTATGTTTTACTTCAAAAGGAGGATATTTATGTGAATTAATCTTATTGCTATATGCATATATCCATGGAGTCATTGCAAGTCTATTTGAATCCCATTTATAAGCGTTATATGTATTTTCTAAATCATTATCTACTACTAGTTTTTTAAATTCTTCTTCATTTTCTATATCACTATGTTTTGATACAAAATTTCTAAGAGGGATAAAATCTTTATCTATTTTCACTTCTTCAAATAAGTCTATTGCTTCTTTTTCACTCAAATTTAATATCTCATTCTTCCATGAGTTAAACATACTATTATTAAAAGCTACTCTATCTTCTTCATTTATTCTAGAATTATTTCTTTTATTTCCACTCATAATATTTGAATATATATTGTCATTATTTTGTGAATAAAAGCCTATTATTCTATTTAAGATAACCTCATTTAAAGGATTTTCTACTTCTTTTAATACTTCTAAATTACTCATAATAAATCACTTACTTTCTTTTTCTCATCTTCAAGTATGTCATCTACTAAAAGCATAGTCTTAATATAATCTATATCTTTAATATGCTTATCTAACGTACCTATTATTTTATAGACCGAATTATATATCAATTCAAATCTTTCACCATTTTCTAAGAGTTTATCATTCGCATAATTATTAGCTAAATTTCTTAAATTTGTATTCTTTTCAATTTTATTAACAATATCTTTTTCTAAATCTCTTTCATATGATATTTCTCTTTCAACTAAATTAGTATCATTATAGTGTGTAACTACTCTCTTAGTCCATACACCATTATTTTGATATACTCTTATAGATGTAAAAATTATACTTCCCATATAATTATCAGGTTCATTAAAAAAATAATGCGTATAATTTAAATTAGTAAAAACAAAATCACTGTTAAGTATTTGATCTTCTAATTTATCGAATAAATCGGCATTCCATTCTTGCATATAGACCTCCTATATTATCATCTTTAATTATATAGCATTTTTAGTAAAAAAAGAAGTGTAATTAATTACACTTGTCTTTATTATATGTAAATTTTATTTATGATATAAAATCTTTTAATAATCCTTCTAAATTTATTTCATTGTTAAGTAATGAATAACATTTTTCTTGTGTTTTTTCACCTTCACTACTTAATTCAACAATTGAATTAATTTTTTCATCCATTGATGTTTCATATTTTATTTTTTGTTCTAACCAAGTATTATACTCTGGATTAGTTATAGTGGTAGATTTAGATACTACAGAAGTTAATACAGTTCCATCTGGGGCAATGATAGTTGAATTGTCATTTGGTGGACCTGATGGTTGTGAGAATCCTGATGAAAGGACATCTCCAGTATTATATGTTACTCCACCTATTGTAACTGTTCCATCTGCATTTTCTTGAGCTATATAATAACTTCCATTCTTCATTACCATGTGTGTGCCATGTCCTTCTGCTTCTTTAGGTGGTAATGTTCCATTAGTTTGTTTCATGGAATAAGATCTTTCTACCTCTTCTGGTTTAATATTTTCAAGATGAGATTTATATGAATTATTCAAAGATATTAATTCATCTCTTTTTGTTTTTATTTCATTATCTATTTCTTGTAATCTCTTCAACTTAGGTATAAGTTCTGTTTCAACCTTATTAGAAACTTGCTCGCTAATTTCTAAGTTATCAACAACAGTATGGAAATCTGATTTAATATTTGCTACATAGTCATTATATGCTGCTTTCCATTCCCCAGAACCATTTAAATCTGATTCAATAAAGGAATTTGTATTCAATATTTCTTTTTCTAAATACTCTTTAATATTTTTTACACTATCTTTTGTGCCAACTGAATCTATTAAATAATCACATAAAGTCTGTAATTTACTATCTACATACTTTGTTTCACTTAAACATTTATCTAGGGTAGTCTTATAACTATCAACATACTTATTTGTTTTACTAGTTTTTGTTAATAGGTCATTTTTGGTTCTAATAATACCTTCTGCTTTTGCTACAGCATCAGTATTTGATAAACCTTCACCATACTGATAATATTCTGCATCTGACAATACTTTATTCCAGTCTGCATCACTAATATCAGAACTTCTTGTTACAGTTGAAACTGATGAACTTCCACCTTGTATTGTTTGCCCATCTGGAGCAATTACTGTAGAATTACTGCCTGGCTTTCCTGTAGGCTTTGTAAATCCTGAACTAAGCACTTCTGATTGATTATATGTTACTCCATTTATTGTAACTGTTCCATCCGGATTTTCTTGAGCTAGATAGTATTTACCATCTTTCATTACCATGTGTGTATTTGGCCATTCATTTTTTACGGCTATTGACGATGTACTTGCTGTACTTGTGCTTGTTGAACTACTAGATCCTGTAGTAGTTGAAGTTGATGAACCTCCGCCTTGTACTTGATGTCCATCTGGAGCTATTATTGTAGAATCACTACCTGGCTCTCCTGTAGGTTGTGTATACCCTGCTCCAGGTACTTCTGATGGATTATATGTTACTCCATTTATTGTTACTGTTCCATCTGGATTTTCTTGAGCTATGTAATAGCTACCATCCTTCATTACCATGTGTGTATCTTGTCCTTCTGATTCCATTGCTGGTACATTTGTACTTGATGCACTTGCTGTTGAACTACTAGATCCTGTAGATGTTGAAGTTGATGAACTTCCACCTTGTACTTGATGTCCATCTGGGGCTATTATCGTAGAATCACTACCTGGCTCTCCTGTAGGTTGTGAATATCCTGCTCCAGGTACATCGCTTGGATTATATGTTGTTCCATTTATTGTTACTGATCCATCTGGATTTTCCTGAGCTATATAGTAATTTCCATCTTTCATTACCATATGTGTATCTTGTCCTTCTGATTCCATTGCTGGTACATTTGTACTTGATGCACTTGCCGTTGTACTGCTACTTGATGATGATGAACTACTAGATGAAGAACTTGAACTGCTTGTTGCTGAACTTGTTCCTTGTTGAGCTACACTTCCATCTGGAGCTATTATCTTTGAACTGGTTCCAGGATCACTTGATGGTTGTGAATATCCTGCTCCAGGTACGTCATTTGGATTATAGGTTGTTCCATTTATTGTTATTGATCCGTCTGGATTTTCTTGGGCTATATAATAGTTTCCATCTTTCACTACTAAATGTGTATCTTGCCCTTCTGAAGCCATAGATGGCACTGTTGTACTAGCCGCACTTGCTGTTGTACTACTGCTTGATGATGTTGAGCTACTAGATGATGTAGAACTACTAGCACTAATTGTACTACTTGCTGTTGAAGAAGATCCTTGTTGAGCTACACTTCCATCTGGGGCTATTATCTTTGAACTGGTTCCAGGATCACTTGATGGTTGTGAATATCCTGCTCCAGGTACATCGCTTGGATTATATGTTGTTCCATTTATTGTTACTGATCCATCTGGAT
>JAEEGL012762991.1_pt1 | contig 76230 bp, 84 predicted proteins | sample 9134231 | NCBI WGS metagenome assembly JAEEGL01 (sample SAMN16246548, study PRJNA631951) | gut metagenome | biome: gut microbiome; feature: rumen; material: fiber-attached | host: Bos | place: Iran: Karaj | collected 2018-10 | reverse complement strand
CCTCACCTTTGTAGTACCGGCATTGTTTCATCAATTCTTGTTTGGTCATATCCTTACTTTTTTGAGAGTTTGTACATTTCATTCACGACCCTTGCCAGGGATGCAGGGAGCATCCCCAGGGCCTTCTTCCTGATGCTGGTGGGTACACCATAGAAGTTTTTATGACCTAATATTTCGAGTACGTTAAAACCAGATAAGAATACAGGTATCCAACAAATAACGTCTCATTTTCCCAAATTAAATATAGAATCGTCCTTGTAGTGTATTCTGCCCTCAAACAAGCCGTAAAGTCCGGCGATGCCTGTTTTTTCTTTGGTTGTTTTGCCCTTTGTTTTCAGGCTGATCTTCTTAACTTTCTTCGGTGCCATGACTGTTTGAATTTTTCCGCAAAGATATAAAATAATTCTAAAAAACAACAATATGAAACTATTAAAAATGATAAAATGCTGCAATAATGCTGCATTATCAGGGCTTGTTGGCGGCTCAAAAGCATTGCAAGTGTTTGACAACTACCGAATTGCGGACATGTTTTTATGACCTAATATTTCGAGTACGTTAAAACTATAGAAATGATGCGACAAAGGGCCTTTGTTCTTATTTTGGTTATTACACTGGCCGGAACCCTTCTTTCGGCGCAGGAGAGTCAATATGTCTTCAATGATGTGACAACAGGACTCCAACCGACATCCTCTTCGTACAACACTATCCCATACGAACTCAGAGAGAACAACATCCACGGCAACGTCGTAAAGATTATAGAGACCCAAGACTATCACCCAAACCCAAGCCACGATTATACGGGGTATTTTTTAATTGAACGCGACAAGAAATACAGCAAACACATCTTTTACACAACCACCCCGAAAACAACAACTACATTTTCATATTCATCCGACGGGAAAATCAGCAGTATCGACCAGGAGATTGTCAAAACCACCTTCTACAGGAGAATCAAAACCGACGTGCTGCTATCCAACCACGACCAACAATCCTCAAACAGGAGAAGGAGACACATCAGACGTTCCAGCGCGGTGCCCACACTCAAATCCAGCCAAACCATACTCAACCACTTCACCTTCCAGAACGGGTTGCCGATCCTCCGGGAACAAAAGAGGGGAAAAGATGACTCTTGGGGAAAAATGGAGGCCCTCCGCTATGATTCTCTCCATCGGATTAAATCGCTGTACCACTACGAGCAGAATCGTTTAGAGGATATCACCACCTACACATACGACGACCACAATCGGATAGTGACGGAAAAGATAGTCCCTTTCACAATCAATATAAAAGATTCCCCTACCCTTCACAAGCAATACTATTACGACGACTCTCTGCATTCAACCCTAGTGACAGACTTTCTGAGGGACAGCACAGCATATCCTTTCACCGCCAGCCGCCAATTTACATCCCAATACGATGCCCAAGGTAGACTCATCTGTGTAGAAGGGGAACATCTGGGATACTACAATCCCTATCCCAACCGGTGTTGCAGCATCAACTCTACAATCCGCAAAGTCACTTTCAAATATGACGACCACGGGGCCCTGTCTGAAAAAAGCTATTACACGGGCGACGGTATGACTGTTATGTACTCATTGACCTGGAAATATGAGTATGATGATAAGGGAAACTGGGTGAAATGCCTACACTACGAGAACGGATTCCTACTCAAAAAGAGCGAACGGAAAATCATCTACCCCTAACCAGTTTTTATGACCTGATATTTCGAGTATGTTAAACTAATGATGGCTTAAAGTCAAATTCTTTTTATTTTGGGCGACTGGGCACGCTTTCCGCTCGAATTTCGCCCTAAAGGGCTCATAACCGCTGCAATCGTTGTCGCGCGGACATCAAGGTAACAAAACCGATGACAAAGACCACAGCAGCGGTTACCCTAATCGTCCCAACCTGTGACGGACGTTTGAAGCGTCTTTGCCCAAACATCAGTTATGGCAAAGTCAAGCACCCGCAGGGTAAGCATCTACATCAACAGCGAGGAGGTGGAGGCCACCGTCAAGCAGATACATTTCGAGATGAACAAGCTCGTCAACGAGCAGAACCGCATGATCATCGGATGCAGCCCCTATCTATCGTGCCGTCGTTTCGCGGCGTGCACACCTTTTCTTCGTGGCACACGTTTGCCGCGCCGCGAGGATACGTATGGACGCACATTTCTACCGAGCTTTCGTCCCTGTCGGGACGCGGGGCGTGCGGCGGCAGCATTTCTACCAAGCTTTTGCCCCTGTCGGGCATTTATGTGTGCGTGGGCTCCAATTCCTACAGATATGCAACGCCTAACGGCGTTAGGGGTGAGGAATAAAGAACGAAGAACTGAGAACATAGAACCGGAAACCGGAAATCGCAAATCGAAAATCGAAAACCGCAAATCGTTTATTTATAGTCGGACAAATCCAGACAAAAACGGTACGGCAGCAGGGCATCCTCTCCGGCGTAGTCCACCCCGATGCGCGGGGTGGCATGTATCCGCCCATCCGGCACCACCAATCCCCTATCCTCTATCCAAACAGCATCCGACGACAAGGACAACCCGTTGTCGGCCACGGTAAGGCCTAACAGTTTGCTTACCTTGCCCGGGCCGATGCCGATATCTTTGGTTATCTGTGCTTTGCCGGTCCGGCGGAGCATCAGTTCCTCCCCATGTGTAGGCACAATGCCGCGAATGAGAATCGCGTCAGGAACACCTTCCACATTGGTGACGATATTCAACATGGAATGGATGCCGTAGCACAGATACATATAAATCACCCCGCCCGCATGGTACATCATCTCATTGCGCCGCGTACGCCGGCCACCGAATGCGTGCGAGGCTTTGTCGGCAACGCCCTTATAGGCTTCCACTTCCACTATAATCCCACCCGTCAGCTGCCCATTTTTGAAGGTGAACACGGACTTGCCCAACAGATTGCGAGCAACGGTCAGGACATCCGATTGGAGAAAAAAGAAGGGGTCGATTCGCATACGATTCGGAATTCGGCGGCGAAAATACGGAAAAAAAGGATGCAGTGCTCAGCAGTAAGGCAACTGTCATTCAAATAAAAATTCCTATCTTTGCGGCTTCTAAAACCAAACCGTATGACCTTTGACGAACTCCGTGCACAACATCCCGTATTCACCTACGAGGGGTACGACTATTTGCTTGAGGGTGAAGGCCTGCGCATCCAATTCCACTACCGGATTGGCGACGCCATCCGTTTCGACCCCACCATGACGCTCTCGGCAGGTCGGAACGCACGATATCCCGCCGACCTTAAGACGTTGGAGGGCATCATCTTCCACATCGGGATGATTGAGCTCATCAGCTATTGGAAATGCACCTGCAGTCCAGTGGTCCGCATCCTGCCGCACCAGCTGAGCGCCGACCAGCAGGAGTGGTGGCGCAAGCTCTTCTGGCTGGGCTTGGGCGAGTTCCGCTACACCAACAACCTGCACACCACCCCAACCGATTTCTTCGACTTCGAGTTTGCCGAGGAGGCCACCGAGATTCCCTCGTCCGCGTATCCGCACGTGGAGCCAGACAACCGCGTCATCGTGCCGATTGGGGGCGGCAAGGACTCCGTCGTCACGTTGGAGGAGCTGCGGACCAGCCGCGAGGTGGTCCCGTTCATAATCAACCCGCGCGGAGCGACCATCGAATGTGCCCGTGTGGCGGGATTCCCCGACAATAAAGATATGCTTATTCTGCAGCGCGAGATAGACCCGCATCTGATCCAGCTCAACAAGGAAGGCTTCCTCAACGGGCACACGCCCTTCTCCGCCATGTTAGCCTTCTACACCACCCTGCTGAGCGCCGTCACCGGCATCCGCGACGTGGCCCTGTCGAACGAGTCGAGCGCCAACGAACCCACCATCCCCGGCACCCAAATCAACCATCAGTATTCCAAATCGTTGGAATTCGAGATGGATTTCCGCGACTACGTGGACCATTTCATGAATGGCTGCAACCACTACTACAGCCATCTGCGCAAACTCACCGAACTGCAGATTGCGGAACGTTTCGCAAAGCACCCGCAATATTTTCCCGTATTCAAAAGCTGCAATGTGGGGAGCAAGGAGGACAAATGGTGCTGCCATTGTCCCAAGTGCCTCTTCGCCTACGTCATCCTGTCGCCGTTCATCGACGACAGTACCATGGTCCGCATCTTCGGGGAGGACCTGCTCGACAACGCGGAACTGGCCCCCACTTTGGATGAGTTGGACGGTATGTCAAAGACCAAGCCCTTCGAGTGCGTGGGTACCATCCGCGAGGTGAACGAGGCGATGCGACGTCTCTGCAACACCCGCCCCAACAAGGCGCTGGTCAAACATTACATAAACAAATCCTTAGAGCAGTTGGAAGACAATATGTTGGAGGAGTATTTCAATATGTCACCGTGACAGGGGACAGTGAACAGTGGACAGTAGACAGTAAACAGTGAATAGTAGATTTAAGATTTTTAAATTTAGAAACTTATGAAACCTACATTACTTATTTTGGCGGCTGGTATGGGCAGTCGTTACGGCGGGCTGAAGCAACTGGACCCGATGGGGCCCAATGGTGAAACCATCATGGACTATTCGGTCCGATATGCGGTGGAGAGCGGCTACGGCGGCGTGGTCTTCGTCATCCGGCGCAGCATGGAGGAGGATTTCGCCAAGCTCATCCTGCCCCGCTATGCCGACAAGATCCCCGTGCGCTATGTCTTCCAGGAGTTGGACATGCTGCCAGCGGGATTCCGTGTCAATCCAGAGCGCAAGAAACCCTACGGCACGGCCCACGCCATCCTAGTGGCCAAAGACGCTATCCGCGAACCCTTCACGGTCATCAACGCCGACGACTTCTACGGGCGCGACGCCTTCCAGGTAATGGCCGATTTCCTCACCCACGTGCCTGACACAAAGCCAGCCACCTACGCCATGGTGGGCTACCGTTTGGACAAGACCCTTTCCAAGCACGGGACTGTGTCGAGGGGCGTGTGCCAGACGGACCAGGACAACCACCTCGTTTCCATCGTGGAGAACCACAAGGTGGGCTACACCGACAACGGCATCGAGAACATCGAGGAGGGGCTGATGGCGCGCTATGACGGCAGCGAGCCCGTATCGATGAATTTCTGGGGCTTCACGCCGGATTTCTTCGACGGGCTGAACGCCCTTTTTGAGGATTTCCTCCGCAAGAACGAGCAGAACATCACCGCCGAGTTCCCCATTCCTGACGTCATCTCGCACCTGATGGTCACCGGCCAGGCGAAAATCAAAGTGCTGCACAGCAACGCCGAATGGTTCGGCGTGACCTACCAGGAGGACCGGGCCTACGTGGTGGACAAACTGAGACAGCTGGAAGACTGACCTCCAAATTTTTAATCCGAATATTATTATCATTAAAAATAATCCGTTATGAAACTTTTATTAATCAGCAATTCAACCAATTACAAAGAGCCTTATTTAGGATGGTGCCAACCGCTCATCGCAGAATTTTTAGAGGGAACCGCGAAAAACATCGCCTTCCTGCCCTACGCCGGCGTGGACGTGGGCGGCAAGGTGTATCCCGCCAGCTATGACGCTTATACGGACCGTGTGCAAAAGGTGTTCGACAATTTCGGGAAGAAAATCCTGTCTGTCCATGCCAGCGACGACCCCATAGATGTCATCAACAAGGCCGACATCATCATGGTGGGCGGTGGCAACACGTTCCACTTAGTGGCCGAGATGCACCGTAACAAGCTGATTGAGCCCATCCGCCGCAAGGTGATGGAGGGCACGCCCTACATCGGATGGAGTGCCGGCAGCAACGTAGCCTGCCCCACCCTGTGCACCACCAACGACATGCCCATTGTGATGCCCGAGAGCTTCAAGTGCCTGGACCTCGTGCCGTTCCAGATCAACCCGCACTACATCGACCCGTATCCGCAAGACATCAACGACACCATCCGTCACGGTGGAGAAACACGTCAGGTGCGACTGAACGAGTACTTGGCTGTCAACCAGCAGATGACGGTGGCCGGTCTGCGCGAGGGTACGGCCCTGTGGGTGGAGAACGAGCGTATCACGCTGCGTGGCACGCGGGAAATGATCATCCTGCGGTACGGCCAGGAACCCGGCGCGAAGAAACCCGGCGATGTGTTCGGATTCAACCTGCGGTAAAATCCGATGAATTCTTCTATTAACGACCAAGTTCTACACCCGTAAACCTGTCAAGGTATCACCTTTCACTCTCCCATTTTGCCACATTCTGTTCAATGTAAGTGGCTATTCTATTCATCTCTTTACCGTTGCGGATTATCCGGTCATAAAACCGTGACTGCCAACCGAAAGGCAGGTCGTTTTGACGGGCATATTTGGATATTGCCGTTTTCATTCTGGATATAACATGGGACAATCGTCCGCATTTATTGGCAACATTCTGCATATATGCATTTTTAATTGTTACGGATTTTCCAACATTCAATTGTTTTGTCGTAGAGCCGTCATAATATGGCGGCTCTACGACATTTTCGATTATAACAATTGCATGAATGTGATCCGGCATTATTTGCCAAACCGGAATTTGCACATCATTATGTAATATTTCCATTTTCATCAAACAATCATTTGCAAATCTGCCTATTGGTGTTAAATGCATAACACCTCCCGAAATCTCGCCAAAATAGTGTTCACGATTACGTGTGCATATTGTCACAAAATACCCGCCCCCATTATAATCATGCCATGCTGCGCGCACAGATTTAATTCGATATTTGTTTTGAAATTTATCATCCGACATAATTTTGTTTTTTATTTACAACGATTTTTATAATTAAATTATTGTTAACAATAAAATATTTTTCGCAAAATCGGTTTCCGTAGAGCCGTCATAATATGGCGGCTCTACAATACGTCATGATTTGGCGGCCCAACAATACGTCATGATTTGGCGGCCCAACAATACGCCATAATTTGGCGGCCCAACAATACGTCATAATTTGGCGGCCCAACGATACGTCATAATATGGCGGCCCAACAATACGTCATAATTTGGCGGCCCAACGATTCGTCATAATATGGCGACCCAACAATACGTCATAATTTGGCGGCCCAACGATTCGTCATAATATGGCGGCTCTACAATCCGTCATGATTTGGCGACCCAACGATTGGGGCAAACATCATTAAAATTAATCAGTCATTATATACGCAATTTTAAATACCCTATACGAACAAAAATCATTTCGCATTTCATGCAATAAAACACGTGCTGAATCGTTAATACGGACGCATTAAAAAGGAGGTTTAGTATGTATATAAAAACGTTGGTTAAGACGATTTTCACAATGATGATTATTTGCTGGGGGACGCAACTGCAAGCCCAGACGGAAGATTCCTGCTTTGCCAAAGCACCAGCGGAAGTGGGTGTGGGACAACAATTTAAATATATCATTTCCAGTACTGGAAGAGGCGAAATCGTGTCCACCGATTTCGGCAAATTCGAATTCGTGAGCGGGCCGAGTGTCGGCTCCAGCACATCCATCTCCATCAACAACGGGAGCGTGCAGCAGCAGACCACTTACACCTACACATACTATCTTTCCGCCCCGAAGGAGGGCAACTTTACGATTCCGGGGGTCAGTCTGTCCATCAACGGGCGCATCTATCGCAGCAACATGGTGGAGGTGCGTGTGACGAAAACACCCAAGAGCCAACCTCAGGAGGAGCAACAGGCCGACAACTGGTTCCATTTCGAGTGGCCGGACTTCCAGATGCCCGACATGGACTCGTTTTCTTTCGAGTGGCCATTCCAAAACCAGCAGCGGCCGAAGTTTCCCAACGAGCAGCAGCCCAAGAGCCAGCCGGACAAGTCCTCCAAGGCACCCGCCAAAATCGGCAAGGAGGACATGATGCTGAAAGCCATCACCACCACACTGGAGGCCTACCAGGGTGAGGCGGTGGTCGTCACTCACAAACTGTATGTGAAAGAGGATATTAGCGGATACAGCATTGAGCGTGCCTCCTTTGGCGGCAGCAACGATTTATGGATGGATCCGTTGGAGCTGAACCGGGAGGAGAAGAGCACTGAGACCCTGAACGGCAAGACCTACACGGTGTTCACCATCAAGCAGACGGCCGTATATCCGACCAAAACCGGCAAGATCATCATCCCCAAATTGAATGTCATTTTAGCAATCCGTGTGCCCGCTACCAGCCGGGATCCCTTCTGGGGCATGTTCCAGACCTACCAGACGCAGACCGTGCAGCTCACATCCAACGAGCTGACAGTGAAGGTCAAAGCCCTGCCCGGCGCACGCAATGACGGCAAAACGGAGGTAGTCGGTAATTTCAACATCACCTCCAACATCAACAAAACGGAGGCTTACGCCAACGAGCCCATCACCTTCACCGTCACAGTGTCGGGGAATGGCAACCTGCACCACGTCAGCGACGAAGATTTCAATATCGATTTTCCTGCCGACTGCGATGTAACCTACCCGAAAGTGGTCAGCCACATCTCCGCCAAGGGCGACATCGTGACCGGCACCAAGACCTTCCGTTTCACCATCATCCCGAGGATGGAGGGCACTTATCTGATTCCGGGGGTAAAATACACCTATTATGACTATGACAGTGGCAGTTACAAAACATTGACCACCCAAGATTACCAGCTTGAAATCCAGCCTGCCCGAACCCGTGAAAACCCGTATAACGACACGGAAAGCAAGCCCAAAAGCAAGGTTAAGACTTATAAGATTTAATTAACATTCCACCTTTCATAAAATTCGCATCCCCTTTATTTTTTTCTTATTGAAAATCATACATTTGCCCACTAGAATTGGGTATTTGTATTAATGTATAATATAAAACTACACCTGGGATTGCGACACGGACTTACAATTTTGTTTGTCCTGTGTTTGGTTGCCTCTATTTTCGGGCAATCGCCGGTGGACACCATACCCATCACAGGACATAAAAACATACAAGGATGTACCGGATTCATTGTTCCAACGACTGATGTGAACGGGTACTGCATCACCAACAATAACGGCTCGATCACCATAAATCCACCAACGGGATGTGGTATCCATCTGGAAGGTTCTTACATCATCACAGACTTCAACTACGGTCCTGTTGAATTTAAGGACCACATTTACATCTACAACGGAGCCTCCACCACTTCCCCCTTACTGGCAAACGCCACCGAAGCCGGTTATGTGAATGTCACCTCAACCGGCCCGATGACAATACGTTTCAACAGCAACTACCTATTCCAATACAACGAATTCCGTCTTAAATACACCTGCGTGGCGGGTTGCGCCTGCGAAAACGACTATCCGTTGACCTTTTCCTGGAGCAACGACACGCTGATGGTGGAATGGATCCCCGCCCAATCCGGAGCCTCCACCGGCTACACGTTGGAATATGGTCCTGACGGCTTTGTGCCAGGCACCGGCACCGTCGTTTCCGGTATTACCGAACCGCGTTATCGGATTGCAGGCCTCACATCCAAAACCAAATACAACTTCCGTCTGACATATCCTTGTTCGGGTCCTTCACAACCAGTGACCGTCTCCTACACCATTCCGGAAGCAGCCTTATGTATTGACATGCGGGACTTGAACCGCCCAAACATCATCTGCTCCTACGGTGGATACGGGGTCAACAGCAATCCTTACGAACATGTGGGTATTATGGCAAACCATCATAGCGTCGTTACCCGGCAGAGTTTTGATCCCTACACTGGCGGTCTGCTACAAACGATTCCTGACGGCGAGACCTACTCCGTGAAATTGGGAAATGCCAAACCTGCAGAAAGCGAGAGTATTTCTTACACCTTCACAGTGGACACGTCTGTGGCTGACATCATCCTGTTGAAATATGCAGCCGTCATGGAACTTCCTAACCACACACAGATCAACCAACCCCGCTTTGACATGGAAATTCTGAACCAAAACGGGCAGATTGTGGACCCCAACTGTGGACAGGCCCAATTCATTTCCAGCCAATCCTTGGGATGGAACGAATTTCATTATCGTACGGCATCCAACATATACAACAGCACCCAGCCCCGGTATTTGTCGCACGATGTGCTTTGGAAAGACTGGACCAACATCGGTTTCAACGTTTCCGCCTACCACGGACAACAGATCACCATCCGCTTGACCAACCGTGATTGCGGAGAGGGAGCCCATTGGGGATTTGCCTATTTCAATCTGGGCTGTATGAAGCAGAAACTGACGGTAGAACAATGCGGCGAGGCGGCGACCAACACCTTCACTGCACCGGCCGGCTTCAATTACAGCTGGTACTACACGGATAATCCGGGGACGATCATCGGGACGGGGCAATCCATCACGGTGCCGGTGGATCCTACGAAAACACTTGCCTGCGAAGTTTCGGATTTGGAAGGTCAGGGTTGCGGATTTCAGCTACAAGGCGTACTGAACCCCATCGTTCCGGAATCAGACTTCGACATCGTTCGCACCCCCTGCAGCCGTCATTACTCCTTTATAAACCATAGCATCATATCCAACGGCACCGCCACACCATACGCCACCGAGTGCGAGAGTGCCTATTGGAACTTCGGCGACGGGACCTCTTCCCAAGAGTACAACACCACGCACACCTATGTGCAACCGGGCACTTACACGGTGACATTAGTCAGCGGCATGAACCGGGACGCTTGCTTGGACACACTCCTGAAAACCCTTGTTGTGCCGGTGGACACCACTGACTTCCGCGATACGGCCTGCACAGAATACTGGTGGAACGGCCAGCGTTACGATGCAGATGGCGAATACATACAGCATATTCCCCGTCCAGGTGGTTTGTGCGATTCCATGGTCACCCTCTACCTCACCATCTATCCTGAATACGAGCGCCACGACACACTTGCCCTCTGCGGTAGCGATTTGCCCTACACATACGGCGACACTCTTTTACCCATTGAAACACGAACCGGCGACTACCCCGTCCTATTCCATTCGGCACATGGCTGTGACAGCCTCATCCACCTGCATCTCACTGTGAATCCCCCCTACTCCACCCGCGACACCCTCTTGGCTTGTCCATCCCAATTGGCAAACGGCATTGCCTACGGCGACAGTCTATTCTCCACCATCGGAGAGCATCCTGTGATGTTCACCAGTGTGCCCGGCTGCGATTCCACCGTATGGCTCACCATCGTGCCGTTATCCAACACCTACGACACTATACGGGTGGACACCTGCGATGTGTTCACGTGGACAAATGGGCGCACCTACACGCAAAGTGCCAGCGACATGACAATGCTCACCAATGCCGCTGGCTGCGATTCCATTGTCACTCTTCTGCTCAACATTCGGCACTCAACTCATAGTATTGATTCGATTGCCGCTTGCGGGTCATACCGATGGATAAACGACAGTCTCTATACAACCAGCACAAGCACGTCCACATTCACGTTGACCAATGCGAAAGGCTGTGATTCTATTGTAACATTACATCTTACAATAAATCCTGTTTTCGAGCACACCGACACCGTCATGCTGTGCGGGAGCGATTTGCCCTACACATACGGCGACACCCTTTTCCCCATTGAAACACGAACCGGCGACTACCCCGTCCTATTCCATTCGGCACATGGCTGCGACAGCCTCATCCACCTGCATCTCACTGTGAATCCCCCCTTCTCCACCCGCGACACGCTGACGGTATGCCAAAGCCGTTTAGGCATTGGGATCCCTTATGGCGACAGTTTGCTCACCGTGGAAGGCACCACGCCGGTCCATTTCCTCAGCGGGCAGCAGTGCGACTCCACCGTATGGGTCACCTTGGAGCTGCCCGCCGAAAGCCACGACACCGTGCGGGTGGACACCTGCGACCTTTTCTCGTGGATAAACGGGCGCACGTACACGCAAAATGCCAGCGACACCGTCGTACTCACCAATGCCGCTGGCTGCGACAGCATTGTCACGCTTTTGCTCAACATCCGCCATAGTTCTGCTGGCACAGATTCCGTAATCGCTTGCGGATCATTCCGTTGGATTGATGACAGTCTCTACACTGAAAGCACATCTGCTCCCACCTTCACGTTAACAAACTCGGAGAACTGTGATTCTGTCGTCACACTGCATCTCACCATCCACCCCGAATACCTCCACAACAACATCCTCCACATCTGCCGTGCCGACCTGCCTTACATCTTCAGCGAACGATTGACCATCCCAATCGGGGCAACCTCCCAGCAGTATCGTTTCAACGACACCACCCAATTGGGCTGCGACAGCATGACGGTTGTCAACGTTTTCATCCATGAAAATCCCCATGACCATCAATATCTTACCCTTCCCGACAGCGCATTGCCCCATTACTATCAACCTTTGGATACCATTTTTGAAAGAGGATCCCATTCCGGCGATTACCCGTTTCACTTCATTTCCAATACATATCCCTATTGCGATTCGGTAGCGGAATTGCACCTCACCATCGAATTATGGGCGCAGACATTCGGCGGCATCAACACACAGTGTATGCCTGATGCGCAGCATCCTTGTAACGGATGGGCCGCCGTTAATGTGCGGGGTGGTCTTCCGCCCTACAGATACCTGTGGGACGACCCTCTGCACCAAACCACGGACACGGCCTTCAACCTTTGCGAAGGAGACTATCGTGTGACCATTACGGATTCATTAGGAACTTCATTAGTAAAAACATATCATGTAATCAATTACGTTTCCGACACAGCTGTTGTTTTTGACACCACTGGTACAAGCCAAATACCCTATTCATATCACGGTTACACCTTCCAACAGCCCGTAAACGATACGCTCCTCACCATCCAAAACAGCCAAGGATGCGACAGTATTGTGCGTTATTCACTTTACATACGACCCAACGACACCCTTGTTTCGGCTTGTACGCTGTGCAACGACTTCCCCATTGAATACGAAGGGCGTATCATATATCATGCGGGGCAGACCGTGGATTCCATTCTGCAATCCAACGAATCTTACCTCATCCGCATCTTCCAGGTGGACACATTCCAAACACAACGAAGCATCATTTACGACACTGCCTGCGCCCCGTACATTTGGAACGGACAATCCTACACCGAAAGCGGCATCTATCAAGCCACCCTGGTTGGGGCTAACCATTGTGACAGTGTGGTCACGTTGCGTCTGACCATCGTTGATTTCCCGAATCCCATCAACAGCATCCAGATTCCGGACATCTGCATAGGCGACACCGGTATCATCACCATCGGGCACAATCCAAGCAACAACATCTATTTTGCCTCCGAGGAGGATGCCCGCATCAGCTTGAGTGAAACCACATTCCTTCCCGATGGACAATATTGTAACAACAGCTGTGCCTATCAATCGACCATACATTTCACCAACTTCCCCGCCACCTCCGTCATCCGCGACGTGAACGACATCCGCTACGTTCGATTAAATTTGGAGCATACCTGGGCTGGCGACCTTTATATCAAAATCACGTGTCCCAACTCACAAGCTGCCGACATTCTCAAATTTTCCAGAACCATATCCGCTCCGGGAGACAGTCCCTGCATTCAGAACATCGGTGCAGCACACCGGGGTTGGCAGACAGCGCCCAGTGGCCAAACAAATGCGGAAACAAGCACCGATTTTGGTATTCCAAACACAAATGACCACAATCCTGCCTGCAATGCCAATGTGAATCCTCCCGGCACAGGTTGGAATTATTGTTGGTCAAATAACACCAACCAAGGATATCTATACGGGAATACAAACTCACCGAATGACGACATTATTTACAGGGATGCCAATGTTCAACGGGAAACATTCTGGGGATTTACACTATCCGAACGTTTCAGGACCTCCGACATTGCCAACGGCACCCATTTCTACAAACCGGACCAATCATTCCAAAGCCTGGTAGGATGTCCTCTGAACGGTGACTGGACAATTACAGTCATTGACGGATGGGAACAAGACAACGGCTATCTATTCAGCTGGGAGTTGGCGTTGACCCCCGAATTGCTGAACGTTTCACACCATCCCATCGACAGCACCACCCTGTCAGGTCCGTGGAGTGGCCGTCTAAACGATTCCACCTATCAGGTAACACCGCCCGCCACCATTACTCAAGACACAACGATTAACTACCTCATCTCCGTTTTCAGCGACCACAACTGCCATTTCGACACCATCGTCAGCATATCATACAAGGCTCCGAAGACTACCGATCTTTACGACACCGTTTGTCGCAACGAACTCCCCTACCTTTGGTGCGGTGACTCTCTGCGGTTTGCAGGAGTATATCCGTACCACGGCACACCGCTTCAAGCCTCCAACGGTTGTGACAGCACCGTGACGCTACACCTTACCATTCTGGAAGTCACCGGTAGTTTGGTAGTGGAGCAATTGGGGCAGGGTGACCTGCCGCACAATTTCAACGGAGTTGTATTCAACACTGCCGTCAGCGACACCGTCATCATCATACCCAACAGCAAAGGATGCGACAGCCTCATCCATTATACATTGCAGATATTTGACAACACAGAAGAGAGTATTGACACGACGGTCTGCCAGAAAAGCCTGCCCCTGACGTGGCGTGGGCATACTTTCACCCTGGCGAACAACATCGCCACAGACACAATCATCAATGCCAACCACTCCTACCATATTGTCCATTACCGCTTGCATACGTTCCCAACCCTGACAAGCAGGTTCACGCATCCCATAGCCGACATCTGCGCCGGCCACACAGACAACCTCGCTATTGGCACCAATGTCTCTGCAGACATCCAGATACAATATTCTGGCATGTCCACTGTGATGCCCGTCATCAGCGACATAAACATGGCTGGACCTTGGCTTTCGGGAGCCAACGGGAATTATATCATCCAACCGCCGTCATCCTTGTCTGTTGACACAACTATCGGATACCAGCTTCACGTCACGGACGGACACACCTGCGGATATGATACTACATTCTTCATCCATTTCACAACATCTATCACCCTTTCCCAGGCCGACACATTCTGCTTCGATGCACTTCCCTACATCCATTTTAACGACACCATCCGGGAGCCGGGCACCTATTCGCTAACCCCAGAGATTCATCCAGGCATTGGCGGTGGCTGTGACACCATCCTGCACATCAGCGTCACCATATTAGATTCACTCAATCCGATTGCATCGGTCAACATACCGAGCATTTGTGCGGGCGACACAGCCGTAATCACCATCAGCTACAATGCCAATGCGGAAATACAGCTTTTCCAGCCCAACCACACCATCTATTTCCCCGATCCAATCTTCCTACCCGATGATTTGGATTGTCCGATTTACGGCAACATCTATCGTTCGCCCCTCATCATAAACAACGGTCGGGACAACGCACAGATACGCAATGCCAACGACATACGCTTCGTGCGCCTGAAAATCGAGCATTCCGCTATCGAAGACCTCCGCATCCTGCTCCGTTGTCCAAGCGGAAATACGGCTGTCATGCTGCCATCCCGCTTGTACGACGGATGGCCGGGACAAGACCCGAGAGGCTATAATTCACCCTTCCCAAACATCGGGCGCATCAACATAGGGGTGGCCAACCGCATTATGGAGACCACAAACTGCAATCCTGCAACCAATCCCATGGGAATACCGTGGAACTATGTATGGTCAAACAACACCGACCAGGGGTACAGTTATGCCGGAGGAACATACGGATATCTTTACGAAACCCCCAATATACATTTCACACCCAATCCGCTTTGGGACAACAGCTACAACCAAGGCAACTATTCATACAAGGTGGATTCCTCTGACGTACACGCCGGGACCCAATTCTACCATCCGAGACAATCGTTCCAACAATTGGTGGGCTGTCCTGTGAATGGGACATGGCAGATTCAGGTTGAAGACAGGGAAATTAATGACAATGGCTATCTTACCGAATGGGAACTGACGTTAGCCCCCGACTTGTTCGCTAATACAGTCTATTCCATTGTTCAAAAGCAGTTGGTTGGCCCATGGGTGCAACCGTTATCGGACAGCACTTTCCAAGTGACACCACCCATAACCCTGCAGAACGACACCACCATCCTGTATCAGTTGACCACCATCAATGAATTCGGTTGCCGTTACGACACGCTGATTGCCCTGCAGTTCAACAAACCGCGTCGCAGCGACATCACCATCTCAGCATGCGACTCCCTACGATGGAATGACTCCACCTATACCACAAGCGGCACCTACAGCATCGTCCGAACAGGGGCCAATGGCTGTGACAGCACCGCCTATCTGCACTTGACCATCCAACAAAGTCTGCGGGACACCATACGGGACACCATCTGCATCGGCAATCCGTATGTGCGGCATGAATTCAACCTGCCAGCCAGCACAAACAACACCGTTGGCACCTTCACGCATTTGCGGCGACATGACAACCCTGACGGATGCGACAGCATCATCACCCTGCTGTTGACGGTGAACGACTACCCCACCCTTGTCACCTGTGGTGATACCGTCATCCTCCTCGGAGGAAGTGCCTCTTTATGGGTGACAGGAGCCGACTCTTGCAAATGGTTGCCCAGTGAAACGCTGTCGTCGGTTTTCACCTTGCAGACCACGGCCACCCCTTCACAGTCCACCCTTTACCACGTCATCGGCTACAACGGCAACTGCAGCAGTCATGACAGTGTGCAAGTGCTCATCAATCGTGACATTGATACCAGCATCTGCCAAGGAGCACTGCCCATTGTATGGCACGGCATCACCTTCACCGACACCCTACCCAAATCGACCATCCTTTTCAACCCCAACGGTTTGGACGATGCCATCACCATGCACATCAACTACTTCCCAACCCAAGACACCCTTGTTGCGGACACCATCATTGAGAATCTCCTGCCTGCTATCAGCAACGGATTCCCCTTCTACCGAAACACAGACACCCTCTTTGTGCTGACGGACCATAACGGTTGTGACAGTCTCGTCCACTACTCGTTGCGTGTACTATGGAACAGCGCGGACACCCTCACCGACGAGGTTTGCCGCAACGAACTGCCATTCATCTGGCAAGACACCGCCCTCTACGAAAACAGTATTGTGGTAAAGAAGCTACAAGCGGCTGACGGCACCGATAGTGTCATCGTCTTCCAGCTGACGGTCCACAACAGCTACGACACCACGATCACCGGCCATCTGTGCGAGGGCGACGAATACCACACCAACGGGTTCGACATATACGCGCAAGAGACGATGAAGGCAGACACCCTGCTGCGCGTGCGGCAGATGCAGACCATCAACGGTTGCGATTCCATCATCCGGCTGAACGTGAGCGTCACCCACGCACACCCCGTCATCACGCCGTTGAGCGGGGACTTCTGCTACGGGGCATCCGAAATCCTGAGTGTGGACGACAGCTACACGGACTACCTTTGGAGCACCGGAGAGACCACCCCCAGCATCACGGTGACAGCGCCGGGAGATTACACGGTGACGGTCATTAAGAACAACTGCAGTGGCACGGACCATTACCGCATTTCGCCCTGCGTATTCAGCACATATCTGCCCAACGCCATCACGCCCAGCATCCTCGATGGGAATAACGATTACTTCTGTTTGGATGAGCGGACACAGAACTTGATTGACGATGAACACTTCAACATCCGCATATTCAACCGTTGGGGCGACCTTGTCTTCTACTCCAACGACAAAGCCTTTAAATGGGATGGTTCATACAACGGAAATATCTTCTACAATAATATATATGTATATAAGATAACCTGTTACGACAAGAACGGCGAACGTCACACCTTGAAGGGGACCATCACGGTGCTGTAATGGAAGGGCTAAACCTCTCCGCAAAGATCTTCGTCAATGTCATCTTTTACAATGTTTCCTTTCAAAAAGTATCGATTACGAAATATTTTTGATGAATTTCTGAGTGGCACCATTCATACGAACAAAATAGATGCCGCCCCTTAAATTGGATAAGTCAATGTTGGGATGGCTTTTCAAAACACTCAATATCAACAACACAGTTTTGGAAAAAACATAATTCTCTGAAAAAATCATCCAATATTATTTTATTCAGAAAAGATGTATATTTGCAGCGTTTATGAATAATGTGAAATGAACCGCATCCATATTAAAAAACCGTGGCATACGGCAAAATGTTTTATCCTCCCCCTGTTGCTATCCATCACCTTGCTGGCCTGCAAACAGATACGCAGCGAGCGTGAACCGCACTGGTTCAAGCAGAACTATGCTGCGTTCAATAACAGGGAATACATCGAGTATTTCACCCAGCGCGTGAACGATTCGATGCCGGACATACCATACCTGAACGTTATCCAAGACTATTATAAGGAAAACGCGGCACCTATCTGGACGTACAACGGGTTCCAAGAGCACAAAATCGACACTCTGCTCCACTATTTCGACCTGTCGTGGCAGCACGGCATCGGGCGCAACTACTTCCAATACGACAGCATCGCTGCCATCATTGCCGGATTGCGAGAGAACCGCATCGAGGATGGCGACCTCATGTCCACGCTCTTCCGGCTGGAGATGATGCTCGCCGGAAACTATCTGCGCTATGCCAACGCCCTCGCCTTCGGGGCCACCGATCCCAAGGTGGTGAACGGAGGCAAATGGCTTTACGAAACCCAATACGCCGACTCGTTGTTTCTGCACCAAGCTCTGGTTTCCAGCGAGAACACACCAAAATCGCTGCGGGTCATGCAGCCCAACATGGAGCTATACGCCCTTCTTCAAGAGGAGCTTTGCCGCCTGCATGAGCTGAAAGACACCGCCTTCACGCGCATCCCGCAGATGCACGTGCGTCAGGGACAAGCCAACCGCCATCTGCCCAAAATCTGCCAGCGGCTCCGGCTTACCGGCGAACTTCCGGAGACCTTTCCGGACACCACCCTGCTGACATCGGAGCTGATAGCCGGCATCAATCTATTCCGTAGCGACAATGCCATCCCCGAAAGCGACTCTTTAGACAAGGAGACCATCGAGAAACTGAACCGTCCCATCGCCTACTACCAAAACCGCATCGCCGCCAACCTCGAACGACTGCGCTGGAATGTGATTCCCGAAAAGGGCGAGAACCGCATTGAGGTCAACCTGCCCGACTTCACGCTTCAGGCCTTCATCGCCGACACAGTCGCCTTCAAGACACGGATATGTTGCGGGAAGACACAAGCCCCGGGCGAAGGGCGCAAACGACACGGCATGATCATGGCATACAAGGCGGAAACGCCCCTGCTGCACAGCCAAATCAACCGCATCATCCTGAACCCGGAATGGAACATCCCGTACGACATCATCAAAAACGAATACCTGCCGAAATTGCGGAAAAACAACATGGCGGTCATCAAACGCGAGCACCTGTACGTCATGAGGGGCGGCAAGCAGGTCGTACCGGACTCCATCGACTGGAACAAGGTCAGTTACAACAACATCCCGTACCGGCTGATACAGTCGTCGGGGCGGTACAACGCCTTAGGCCGTATCAAATTCGATTTCCCGAACAGCGAGTCCGTCTATCTGCACGACACCAACAACAAAGGAGCCTTCAAACGGCGGAAGCGCACCTTCAGTCACGGCTGTGTGCGTGTGGAAAACCCCTTCGCGCTGGCCCATGTCATATACAAGCTCAACGACTTTGACACGCTCACCATCGAGCAATACGGCATCCTTGTGGGGAACGCACCCACCACGGAGAAGGGCGAGAAATTTCTGGAGGAGATGCAGAAACGGGATTCCATACGATACGCCCGCCTCACCGACAGCGAACGCATGTTCTACCGCAAGCTGAAACCCACTGGCATCACCTTGAAGAAGAAGATGCCCCTCTACATCGAATATTTCACCTGCTTCGTGCGGGAGGATGGTCGTATCCAATACCGCGAAGACATTTACTACAAGGATTCCAACATCCTGAAGAAGACCGCCAATACTCCTTAAACTTTCTAACATTCTTATTTCTATGGAAAACGACAACATTCCCAACTGGGATGACATGCTTTGGAAAGAACGTTTCGCTATCTCCCAGCATCCCATGAACTACGTCGCCCTGAAGCAATTGCGACAGCAAGTCTTTTTCAACACCATACAAATCGTAAAAGAGGGCCGCTACATCAGCCGGAGCGGTCGGGAGGTCGATCCCGCCTTCAACACGGACATACATGTGCAGACGCGCTACTACCGAAAACACCTCACACCGGAGATCACTTCCCGACCTTACTCGAACACCGTCACAGTGGTGCAGGCCGACACACTCGTATGCGCCCGGCAGATGCTCGGGGAGCTGCACGAGCCGGTATGTGTGCTGAACTTCGCCAGCGCCACGCACCCGGGCGGAGGTGTGCAGAACGGGGCCGCCGCCCAGGAAGAATACCTCTTCCGCTGTTCTGACTATTACCGCTCGCTCTTCCAGTTCGTTGACTTCGGAGCTCTTTACCAAGTACCGCGTTCCTCGTCCAGCTATCCCATGGACCGTCATTTCGGGGGCTGTTACACACCCGACGCGACTGTCTTCCGGGATACCGAAAGCCAAGGTTACGCACTGTTGGATGAGCCCTGGAAGGTCAATTTCATCGCAGTGGCCGCCTTGAATCACCCCACTTTGCATGTTGTGGGTGGCGAAAAGAGAATCACCGACAACCTCATCCCAACCGTGCGCGACAAGATGCGCACCATCTTCCGCATCGCCATCGACAACCGGCAGCACAACCTCGTGTTGGGGGCTTTCGGATGCGGGGCATTCGCCAATCCGCCCAAGCACATCGCCGAGCTCTTCCGCGAGACCCTCGCCGAGCCCGAATTCAAAGGTTGCTTCCAACATATCACCTTCGCCATCAAAGGCGGGCCAAACGGCGGTAACTATCTACCATTCAAAGCTATACTTGGATAACGAAGCATATCAAAAAAATTACTACTTTTGCACCGTTTTTTTAAAATAATATTTTTACTGTAAGTAATTTTGCTTCAATATGAATTATGCACTCGTTACCGGTGGTTCCCGCGGAATCGGCAGAGCAGTCTGCCAAAAACTCGCCGCCATGGGATTCCCGGTCCTGATAAATTACCAGTCCAACCGTGATGCGGCTTCAGAGACGCAGAAGATCATCGCTGAGGCGGGCGGCGTGGCCGAGTTATTGCCCTTCGATGTGTGCGACAGCGAAGCCGTGGACCAGGCCATCGACACGTGGCAGGCCGCCCATCCCGACGATTATATCGGGGTGCTGGTCAACAATGCAGGCATCCGGAAAGACACGCTGATGGTCTTCATGCAGAACCAGGACTGGCAGTCGGTGCTGAACACCACCCTCAATGGTTTCTTCTACACGACGCGCCGGCTACTCAAGGGTATGATCGGGCACCGCAAGGGACGCATCATCAACATGGCCTCTCTCTCCGGACTGAAGGGACAGGCAGGCCAGACCAACTATTCGGCGGCCAAGGCTGCCCTGATCGGAGCCACGAAGGCATTAGCCCAGGAAATCGGATCGCGCAACATCACCGTGAATGCTGTGGCACCCGGTTTCATCCAGACCGACATGACCAAGGATTTCAACGAGGCCGACTTCAAGAAGATGATTCCCGCCGGACGTTTCGGCAAGCCGGAAGAGGTGGCCGCTCTGGTCGGTTTCCTTGCCTCGGACGACGCCGCCTACATCACCGGAGAGGCGATTTCGATTAATGGGGGGCTTTACACCTAATTAACAATTAACAATTTACAATTAACAATTTGCAATTAACAGTTCATAGTTAAAAAACAAAATGAGACGTGTTGTCATTACGGGAATGGGTATTTACTCTTGTCTGGGGAAGAATCTGGACGAGGTGACGAAGTCGTTGTATACCGGCAAGTCAGGCATCGGCATTGATCCCGCGCGGGTGGAGTACGGCTATCGTTCACCGTTGACGGGCATTGTGGAACGTCCTCTGCTGAAAGGCGTTCTGGACCGTCGTTCCCGCGTATGTCTGGCCGAGGAGGGCGAATACGCCTACATGGCCACAGCCGAAGCCTTGAAAAACGCTGGCATCGACATGGACTATCTTGCCCAGAACGAGGTCGGTATTTTCTACGGCAACGACTCTTCAGCCAAGGCGGTCATTGAGGCCCACTCCACAGCCATGCAATACAAGGACACCCAGATGATGGGTTCCGGGGCCATTTTCCAGTCGATGAACTCGACGGTAACCATGAATTTGTCCACCATCTTCAAGTTGCGTGGGGTGAACATGACCATCAGCGCGGCTTGTGCCAGCGGGTCGCACGCCATCGGCTTGGGGTTGCTCTTCATCCGTAACGGGATGCAGGATGTAGTCATCTGCGGTGGTGCGCAGGAGACCAGCTACCTCTCCATGGGCAGTTTCGACGGCATCGGGGCGTTTTCCATCCGCACGGACGACCCCACAAAGGCCTCGCGTCCCTTCGACCGCGACCGTGACGGGCTGGTGCCCAGCGGCGGTGCCGCCACGCTGATTCTGGAAGAGTACGAACACGCCATCCGGCGCGGCGCAACCATCATCGCCGAGGTCGCCGGATACGGGTTCTCGTCCAACGGGGCCAACATATCGCAGCCGAGCGACCACGGGTCGGCCACTGCCATGCGCCGCGCCATGCAGGATGCCGGCGTGATGCCAGCGGACATCGACTACATCAACGCACACGCCACCTCCACCCTCCAGGGCGACGCCTTCGAGGCCATGAGCCTGCAGGCTCTGTTCGGCGAATGCCACACCCCCATCAGCTCCACCAAGGCCATGACCGGCCATGAGTGCTGGATGGCCGGTGCCAGCGAGATCGTCTATTCCAACCTGATGATGCTCAACTCATTCATCGCCCCTAACATCAACTTCGAAAATCCCGACGAATACTCCCAACATTTGAACATCATCAACAAAACCATAGAAAAAAACATCGATGTGTACCTCTCCAACTCCTTCGGATTCGGCGGTACCAACAGTGCTTTGGTCATTAAGAAAATCAAATAATTAAATAAATATGCAAAGAGAAGACGTCATCAAAACGGTGAACAACTTTTTAGTTGAAGAGATTGAGATAGAAGAGAATCTGCTGAAAGAAGAAGCCCTGCTCAAGGAAGATTTAGGCATCGACAGTCTGGACTTCGTGGATATCGTCGTCATCGTGGAACGCAATTTCGGTTTCAAGATCAAACCGGAAGAGATGAAGGATGTGAAGACACTGGGACAGTTTTACGATTATATCGCCAACAAAGTGAAAGAATAACATGGCGGAAGAGCGGCAGTGGCAAGGCAAAACAAGCGGCGGCAAGTTCGGTCAGCATTTCCTGTTCGTCCTGCTGCGGCACATCAAGGTCACAACCCTCTACCCCATCCTCTACCTGATCATCCCGTTCTGCCTGCTGTTATCACGAAAGCCCAACCGGGCCCTTTACAACTATTTCCACCAGATACACGGCTACAGCCGATGGCGTGCTCTGAAAGCCACGGCCCGCACGGCGCACACCTTCGGCAAGGTGGTCATCGACAAGTTCGCCCTGCTGGCCGGACGCAGCGACCAGTTCACGGTGGACATCCCCGACAAACATCTGTTCCACAACTTGCTGGACCAACCCTCCGGCTTCATGCTGGCGGGTTCCCACATCGGCAACTTCGAACTGTTGGGTCATTGCCTCAAACAAGACAAGAAGCCTATCAACGGCATCATCTTCGGCGGCGAGAATCCGGAGATGCAGCAACGGAGAATCGACACTTTCAAGGAAAACCACGTCAGGCTCATCCCGGTGAAGCCGGACATGTCGCACCTGTTTGCCATCAAAAACGCCCTTGACAACGGCGAGATTCTCACCATCCACTGCGACCGCATCTTCGGAAGCCCCAAAAAGAAAGTGGTCGATTTCCTCGGGCATCCCGCCGAGTTTCCCGTCGGACCCTTCCGCCTGGCCGCCCAGATGGAGATCCCGGTGCTGGCCGTCTTTCTGATGAAAGAGAAAAGAAGAGATTACAAGGGCTACATCATCCCGCTGATGGCAGACCCAGCCCTGACCAGTGTCACCGCGCAAACAGAGCACTTGCTCCGGCAGTATGTGACTGCCGTGGAAGACATTCTCAAACAATATCCGGAACAATGGTTCAACCTGTATGATTTCTGGCAGCTGGAACCCAAAAAACGTTAAATCCTAAAAAATATAATCCCATGGAATTATCCTCTCCACAAAAAGAAATGTACGCCAAAGACCGTTTCACCGCCATACAGGCACAACGTCTGGCCCAGGAAATCGCCTTCGGGCCCATCGTGTTCCAAGTGGCCCGTCTCATGGTCAAATTCGGCATCTTCCAGATTTTGGGAGATGAAAAAGAGGGGCTCACAATGGAGGAGGTGGCCGACAGAGCCAACATCTCGCTCTACGGAGCCAAGGTCTTGTTAGAGTCATCGCTGACCACCGGCACCGTCACCATGCGTGACGACCGCTTCCATCTGGCCAAGGCCGGCTGGTTCCTGCTCAACGACGAGATGGCCCGCGTGAACATGGACTTCAACCATGATGTGAACTACCTCGGACTGTTCCGTCTGGAGGAGGCCATCCTCAACGGCAAGCCTGAAGGACTGAAGGTGTTCGGCGAGTGGCCCACCATCTACGAGGGGCTCTCGCAACTGCCGCCGCAAGTGCAGAAAAGCTGGTTCGGCTTCGACCATTTCTACTCCGACAATTCCTTCTCCCAGGCCTTGGAGATTGTTTTTTCACGGCAGCCCAAGACGCTGTTGGATGTAGGAGGCAACACAGGCCGGTGGGCCACACAATGCGTGAAACATGACCCACACGTCAACGTCACCATTATGGACCTGCCCCAACAGTTGGCCATGATGCGCGAACAGACCAAGGGATTAGAGGGTGCCGACCGCATCCACGGGCACGGCTGCAACCTTTTGGACCCCAGCGTACCCTTCCCCACGGGATTCAACGCCATCTGGATGAGCCAATTCCTCGACTGTTTCTCAGAAGAAGAGGTCACCAGCATCCTCAGCCGCGCCGCCGCTGCCATGGACCACGACAGCCGACTCTACATCATGGAGACCTTCTGGGACCGCCAGCGTTTTGAGACCGCCTCCTACTGTCTGGCACAGATCAGCCTCTATTTCACCGCATTAGCCAACGGAAACAGCAAGATGTACTATTCCGGCGACATGGCCCGTTGTGTGTCGGACGCCGGACTGGCCATTGAGACCATTCACGACGGACTTGGCCTCGGGCACAGCATCATGCAGTGCAAACTCAAATAAGACAACATGTTCCCCACACCTGCCCTTCCACTCATCCCGCAACGTCCGCCCATGGTCATGGTGGACAACCTTCTGAGCTGCGACCCCATCACGGTGCGCACCGACTTCTGCATCCCCACCGACTGCATTTTCCTGCGCGACGGGATTCTGTCGGAATCGGGATTGATGGAAAATATCGCGCAGACCTGCGCCGCACGTATCGGATGGCTCAACCAGGACAAGCCCGTCCGCATCGGAGTTATTGGCTCCATCAACCATTTCGAGGTCTTCCGGCGGCCCGCTGCCGGCGAGATGCTGCAAACCACCGTCACCGTCGCCAATGAGGTCTTCGAGGCCATCATCGTACACGCCGAGATACGACAGGCAGCGGAGTGCATCGCACAATGTGATATGAAAGTGTTTGTGATTGGCAATTAACAATTAATAATAATTATAGGGGAAAGTGTTTTGTTTAAAAGCAAACAAAACCGATGGTTAACAATCACTGTTTAGATTTAAAAATTGAAAATAATGACCCAGAAGATATTGCAAGTCGAGAAGGAAGTGGAGGTGCGCTTCAGCGAAGTTGATTCCATGGGCATCGTATGGCACGGGAATTACGCCCTGTATTTTGAGGATGCCCGCGAGCTTTTCGGGAAGACCTTCCATCTTGAGTACCTGTACATGTACGAGATGGGCTTTTACGCACCCTTGGTGGAGCTGAACATTCATTACAAGAGGCCCGCCACACTCAACGACAAGCTGCGGGTCATCTGCACATACCGGGAGACTGATGCGGCGAAGATTGTTTTCGACTATGAGATACGCCACGCCGGCACCGGCGAGATTCTCGTCACAGGGCACTCGGTGCAGGTGTTTTTGGACATGCAACACCAGCTGGTATGGCAGGCCCCAGCGTTTTATACGGAATGGAAGAAAATCAATGGTCTTTGCTAACGGACGCTACATGGCATTCGTGCAGGTCACCACATCCACACTGACTGTATTGCCGTACATATCCTCATGGAAAAATTCGCCGTTGAAACGGTTGCACGACTCTTCCATATCAATCGTTTCGGTATAATACTGTTCTGTGCTATAGGTTTCATAATGTGTAATCTTATGGCAGTTGCACTGTTTGGTGCAGGCTGAAAAGAGGAGGCCTATACCGGCCACCGCTGCCATTATAAGCAGGAATCGTTTCATAATCTGTATCATTTTAAAATCCGCTGCAAAGGTAATAAAAATTGAAGACGTGGGATTGACGGTTGGCCATTGGCAGTTGGGGCTATAGTTAAGAAGTTAAGGAACTAAGGAGTTAAGGCAGTTGGTTATTGGGGTTGGTATAAAATTATTCTGATACATTTTTGTTTGCGGAATCTTGATAATAGAACAACGGCAACAGCAACTTTATATAGAATCCTTCGGCAAATGGTGTTTTCAGCAAGGCTGTTTGGGAATGTCTTTTAGTAGGAGTATCATAATCAAGAATACATAAATACTCCACATGTTCGTCATAAAACCTGTATGGCATCAACAAAACCAAATAATGATTACAATTCAAATAGGAATATGTAAGATTATGGAAAGGAATACGCTCGCGTTGGCTGCCACCCCACAGGTCACTATATCCAACTTTGCATAACCCGTTTTCAAAATATTGTTTTTTTATTGTTGAAACGACAGCTGTGTCCGAAATGGACGGTATAACATAATGGAAAATAAAAGGAAACCAGTCCGGATCCAAAAACCTGAATGCATCCGGCAGTACTTCCCAGTAGGTATAGAAGGAAGAATCCTTATCTGCAAATTTTAACAGGTTTTTCTTTTCAACACATATCGCCGTTGTTGGCTGGTTGGCAATTTTATCAACAAAAATCACACTATCCATTTGTCTTATTTCATAGGAAAACAAGATGTTGCCATAGCGACCATTGTCGTTCTGAGCCGAAGAGAGCACGGCTGTCGTCAGGATTGCCAAAAGTGTCATGACTCTTTTCATAACAAAAACACTTATTTTTTAATAATACCTTGCGCCAAACCGACGCATGAGCGAATGCCAAACCGAACTTGTCTGGGTTTGGCTGAGCGAAAAGGAGGAACCCGAGCGCAGCGAGGTAACTGAAAAGCCGGTTTCGGTGTCCTTTTCTTTTGCGGAGAAGGTGTGAGTCCAGTGAGCAGTAATCAGTGAACAGTAGTCAGTATGGGAGTTCCCGCGCCTCTATGGGAGTTCCCGCGCCTCTGCGTTCTACTGGCAGGCGCGTACGCCTGCGCGGGCGGCGCAGGAAACGCGCGGCGGGAGGTGGTGGGGCTATATGTGCGAAGTCGGTTCATTGCGGGGGCAAAGGTAGTGATTTTTTCGATTTGCGGTTTACTGAATATTTGGGGATTCCGCTCAACGCTATTGCATTTCGCGGAATGGTGCGCGTAGGCCAAAACAAGAATGCGGCGGCACAAGAATTTGTTTTCTTGGGAAAGGCCGTCTACCGCCGCCTGAACAGCAAGTGAGGTTTGCACCATTCCGCCGGCGACGAAAGGAGCGGCGGAATCTCCCCACGTCCCTCCGCGCCGCAATATTGTATGCGCAGGCGCATTCCTACCGAGCTTTTGCCTCGATATGGGCACAGAATCAATATTTTAAATAAACAGTATAGGATTTATTATTAAAATATTATCTTTGCATTTTATCTAACGCTGTTAAAAAAGATAGTAAAGAAAAGTGATGTTATGGAAATACAGGATTTTATCAGCATTGAGGAACGTATTCTCAAACTCGTGCGAGAAGCAAAGAACACAAAATGGGAGAACAATCGTTGGGTAATTATAGGAGTGCCAACCCCTAAAGAGATTGTAACATTAAACGCCCTGCTCAATTGTGATGTGACAGGGTTTCAGCGGATGATAGACATTTCGGCGGTGAAACATATTCAGAAAAAACACCCTGACATAACAGAAGCCGATTTTTGCCTGATACCAATGATTATAGCTGCAGCTGATGATATTATGATGGGCAAGTACCCTGATACAATAGTTTATCGTAAAGTTCTTGACAAAGAATATTACTATGTGGAATGCACCAGAACTGGACGCAAAAGACTCGCCACAAAAACATTTTATAAAACAAGAACCGCACCAGATAGTGCGGTTCCGTAAGTCTTTCAGTGCTATCTGCTACCATTGTGAAGGTCGTGACGCTATACGTCCTAAACGTGCTGAAACAACGCTGCAAAGATAAGAATATTTCAATAATTTTTATAGTAAAAAAGAAAAAAACGACAACCTGATCACGTTCTAACGTGGGGGATGTCTCCATAATTGCCGAATTTTTGTATATTTGCGCCCAATTTTAAATTAGGTGGTTTTTACACATAAGTGTATGATTTACAGTATTGGAGACAGCATCATTTCCCCCCTTGCCATGACCAGTCACGGCAACTTCGAAGCCGTGCTTCGCGGAGAGAGCCGCCTGCAATACTACGAACATGCCTTCGGGCTGCCCGAACCCTCTTTCCTCTCCCTTTTTGACGAGGAGCGCCTTGACCAGGCTTTCAGCGCCCTGTGGGATTGTGGCACTGCCGGTTACACCCGGATGGAGAAGGCCGCCATCATCGCCGCCAGTCAGGCCATCAGGGAGGCCAACATCGCCGCCGACCGCGACAATGTCATCTTCATCCTCTCCACCACCAAGGGCAATGTGGATCTGTTAGAAAACAATCCCTACGAACCGGAGCGCGTCTATCTGTGGCGTTCGGCACAGCTCATCGCCGAGTTTTTCGACAACCCCAACACCCCGGTGGTGGTCAGTAACGCCTGCATCTCCGGATGCGCCGCCCAGATAACGGCCGCCAACTTGCTCCGTCACGACGGCTACAAATATGCCGTGGTCATCGGGGCCGAGACACTTTCCAAATTCATCGTTTCCGGCTTCCAGTCGTTCAAAGCCCTCTCAAAAGAGCGATGCAAACCCTTCGACGCGAACCGCTGTGGCCTCAATCTGGGAGAAGCTGCCGCCGCCATCGTCTATACCATTGATGAAGATGATATCCTCCTGCCCGACAACACTATGATTCTCCGTGCCGGAGCCATCAACAACGATGCCAACCACATCTCCGGTCCCTCCCGCACGGGCGAAGGGCTGTTGCGCTCCATCCGAAAAGTCTCCGACGGGCACGACCTTTCGCGTCTGGCCTTCATCAACGCCCACGGCACCGCCACTCTGTACAACGACGACATGGAATCAGTGGCTGTCAACCGCGCAGGCCTGCAAGACACACCCGTCAACAGCATGAAAGGCTACTTCGGACACACATTAGGCGCTGCCGGCGTACTGGAGACCATCCTGTCGCACCAAGCCATCAAGCATCACACCATCCTCAAAACACTCGGCACCGAACAACCCGGCACCACCCAAAGCCTCAACGTGAGCCTGCAAACCCAACCCACCAACGGCAACACCTTCCTGAAGCTCATCTCCGGCTTCGGCGGCAGTAACGCGGCACTGCTGATGGAAAACCACATATCAAACATCACAACCAACGATTCATCATCCACAGAGACGCGATTAGCCGCATTTCCACAACAGGAAAAACCGACAATTTCCGTGATTTCCGAATGCCAAATCAACGATGACACCGTCGTTTTGAACGGAAAAACCATCGTCACCCGCGGGGCACAATGCGACAGCTGGCTGGCCGACATCTACCACGCCATCGGGATGCAATATCCCAAATTCTTCAAGATGGACAACTTGTGCAAGGCCGGCACCTTAGCGGCAGAACTCCTGCTCAAAGATGTAAATTTTGACCGCGAGACGGTGAAGCCCGACTGGGCCGTGGTGTTGATGAACCAGGCATCCTCTCTGGATGACGACCGCCATTACCAGGCCACCATCCAAGATGCGGACAGCTACTACCCCAGCCCGGCCATCTTCGTCTATACATTAGCCAACATCGTCACCGGCGAGATTGCCATCCGGCACAAAATCGGAGGCGAAAGCTCTTTCTATGTGCTTCCAGCCCTTCCTCCTGATTTGATGCAAAAAACGATGAACCAGTGTTTCGCCGCGAATCCCGAGTTGACCCATATCATCTGCGGATGGGTGGACTATGACGAGGGGAAATGTGATGTGAGGATGTTCCTTTATCAATCAGTTGAGAGTTGAGGGTTTAGAGTTTAGAGAATTTTTCATAATTTAATATAAGACAATAACATGGAAGAATTGATTTTAGAATTAAAAGAAGGCATTATTGACGTGTTGAACTTGGAAGGCATGACGCCTGCCGATATTGACGAAAACGCCCCCCTCTTCGGGGAAGGCCTCGGACTGGACTCCATTGACGCACTGGAACTCATCGTGCTCATGGACAAGAACTACGGTATCAAATTAGCCAACGCCGAACAAGGCAAGGAGATTTTCAAATCCGTGCGTGTCATGGCTGAATACATCCAAGCGAACCGCACAAAATAAAACGTCATGGGCAGCATTGTAGTGACCGGCATGGGGATCATTTCCGCTTTGGGGGCAGGCAAAGAGGCCACCCTCCGTATGCTGATGGCCGGAGAGCGGGTCATCGCCCCCATCCGTCATCTGCAAACCCGGCACAAGGACCTGCCCGTGGGCGAGGTCCCCTACAGCGACGAGGAGCTACGGGTGCTCATCGGATTCCCGGATGACCGTATCATCACCCGCACATCCCTGCTGGGCCGTGTGGCCCTGCGTGAAGCCATCGAGGACGCCCGCCTGACCGATGCCGCCGACCGGAAGCGCATCGCCTTCATCTCCGGCAACACCGTCGGCGGCATGGAGAAGAGCGAACGCTACTACCGTGATTTCCGCACCAACGAAGAGCACAAGGAGTACATCGCCATGCACGACTGCGGGGCCTGTACCGACCTGATTGCCGAAGAGTATGCCGGCAAGTTCAGCCTCATCACCACCATCTCCACTGCCTGCTCCTCGGCGGCCAACGCCATCATCCTGGGGGCCGACCTAATCCAATCGGGACAGGTGGACATGGCCGTTGTGGGTGGCACCGAGTGCCTCTCCGCCTTCCATCTGAACGGCTTCAACACCCTGATGATCTTAGATCCTCAACCTTGCCGTCCCTTTGATGCGGACCGTCACGGGCTGAACCTCGGTGAAGGGGCCGCCTACCTTGTGATCGAGAGTTCGGAGAGTGCCCGCGAGCGCAACGTCAAGCCCTTGTGCGTTCTTTCCGGCTACGGCAACGCCTGCGACGCCTATCACCAGACCGCCACCTCCCCTAACGGCGAAGGGCCCTTCCTATCCATGCGTCATGCATTGGAACAGAGCGGCCTGCAACCGTCCGACATCGACTACATCAACGCGCACGGCACCGGAACCGGCAACAACGACGAATGTGAGGGCATCGCCATGATGCGCATATTCGGCGACACGGTGCCACCCGTCTCATCCACAAAATCCTATACCGGACACACCACCAGTGCCGCCGGTGGCGTGGAAAGCGTCATCTCCATCCTGGCGCTGCAACATCAGTTCATTCCTGCCAACCTCGGATTCCAAAACGCCATCGCGGAACACAACTTCCGTCCGGTGGATCATGTCGTCCAACATGCCAGATTACGTCATGTGCTTACCAACTCATTCGGCTTCGGAGGCAACGACTCCTCCTGCATCTTCTCCATTCCCGAATATGCCACTCCCTTCGTCCCGTTCCCTGAAACTTCACCCTGCTACATTCAGTCGGCGTCGCAAATCTCCATCCAAGAGCCGCTTTGCGACGACTGGTTCGACAAGCCACTACTGCACACGAAACCCTTCAACGAATCCATCGATCCCGACTATAAAAACCATTTTCCGCCTATGGTGGCCCGCCGGCTCGGGAAACTGCTCAAACGGGCTATCGTCACCGCCAAACAGGCCTTAGGGGAGACTGTCCCGGAGGCTATTATCTCAGGCACAGGATTGGGATGTATCGAGAACACGGAGAAATTCCTTGTCTCCATGTTAGAAAACGGCGAGGAGTACCTGCAGCCCACCTATTTCATGCAATCGACGCACAACACCATCAGCTCGCAGGTGGCACTCCAACTCCAATGCCACGGATACAATTGCACCTACTCTCACCGGGGCACCTCCTTTGACAGCGGGTTGTTGGACGCACTCACCCAAATTCGCCACGGACACATCCGCAACGCCCTCGTGGGCGGTCAGGAGGAGATGACCCCCGCCTATTTCGAGATGTTGGGCAAGATCGGATATTGGAGAAACGGAAACATTTCGCCCGACGCGCTTCGGGCCTCCGACCGGCAAGGTTCGTTCTCGGGCAGCTGCTCGCTGAACATGCTGCTCACCAACCAGCGGGACGGCAACACTCTCTGCGCTATCCGCGACATGAGGATGTTGTACCACCCTTCCGATGAGGAGATGCGTGACATCCTGCAAGAAATGCTCAACCACGCCGGCATTACGATTTCCGATGTGGATGCCGTGGTCATGGGCATCAGCGGGGACAAAGACAACGACCTCATATATAAAGATTTCCATCAGAAGTTCTGTCCCGACATTCCCATCGTCTGGTACAAGCATCTTTTCGGTGAATCCTTCTGCGCATCCGCCTTTGGACTCTATGCCGGAGCCGTCAGCCTGCATCGCGGACGCATTCCCCAACACCTGCTCTACTATCCCGCCCCCGAAATTCAAAATCCGAATAATATCTTGGTCTTCAATCATTTTAAAAACAAAGACCAAACCCTAACACTCCTATCAAAATGACCATCCTACTCATCATATTGATTATAGTACAATCTATCCTGTTAGTGGCCGCACAATCCTTCTTAAAGATTTCCGTGGAGCTGTTTGGGAGTTTTTCTTGGTCGTGGACCTATTTCAAGACGGTATTCACCACTTGGCAGTTCGCGGCATCGGGCCTCTGCGCCCTGTCGGCCATGCTGGTCTGGATGTACGTGCTGAAGCACTACGAGTTCAGCGTGGCATACCCATTGCTGTCCATCAGCTATATCATCGGGCTGATAGCCGCACAGTTCGTCTTCCACGAAGCCGTGCCACTCACCCGCTGGATCGGGGTCGTCATCATCATGATTGGGGTTTTCTTCATTGTAAAATAAGTGGTGAAAGCATACTACAACATTCTGGCAAATGCCATTTGAATGTTTCGTTAGCATCCAATAGCCTACCCAGTCTCGTCAAGCCATGAACAATGCTATGTTTTTCTTAATAATCGTCATAACGAGACCCTGCAAAAAACACTTTTCACTTCGGTGGTGTTTATGAAGAAAAAGTTTATTTTTGCAAACTGAATAATTAAAGGTTATTTTGGAAATGGGAAAAACTTCAACATACCAAGCATCCGCTGCAATGGGAAACTTGTGGAACTATCTACAAGGACTAGCTTTGTCGTATGACGACCGGCATTGGCTTGCAGACAAATTACTTGAAAACAAAGAGAAAAAACCGAGAAAATCAAGTGAAAAATTGGTTTTTCCTAATATCGGTGATGATTTTAAGCCCTCTCCTGAAATATTGGCAATGAGCTGTGGGCCTCTGCCCGAAGGTTTTGATGAGGAAAAAGAACTGGACAAAATGTGGGAAGAATGGGCAAAATGAAAGTATTTCTTGACACAAATATAGTTTTGGATTTCCTCGGTGAACGAGAACCCTTTTTCCAAGATGCTGCCAAAATATTTGAATTATGGCGAACAGAAGCATTACAACTGTCATTATCTGTTTTGACGATTGTAAACTGTGCCTATATCTTACACAAAGCTTATTCAACGGAAACAATGATGCAGAAAATCAACTGGTTATGTCACAGTTTTGAGATAACGCCTATTGACAAATGGAGTATCATTCAAGCAATAAATAATGCAGGCTTTGACTTTGAAGATTCCGTACAATATTTTTCTGCATTGTCCTATCACCCTGATGTGATAATAACCCGCGATAAAAAAGGGTTTGCTAATGCTGATATCCCAGTAATGACACCGTCGGAGTTTTTTGAGCGAAGCAAACAGAGATAGAAACAACCAATATAAGAAACATAGAGTACTAATGAAAAATAATGCCTATGATAAAAACGCATAATTCATTTATGCACATTATAATTATAGAATAAAAAAGCGAAATTGCTTGTTCGGGATTCCCTGAAACTTGGACACTTTCAAAATCCACCCAGAATTAAGCGACAACGTTCTCGCCAAACGGCGTGGGCTTTGTTTGTTGTAATTGGGTGGATAAGGTTGTCCAAGACCTCGGGAATCCAATGAGGACATAAAAGTGCCACGCTTTTTTTTATGTGCATTGGCTCTTCGTAAAGGCATCTTTTCAAATTAAATAACTAAAACCGACGGGCTTGATGGTATAAAACAAAGCAAAACACTGTTATGAGACATTTCCTGTTGTCAACACTATTCATATTGTATTTTTTGAGCGCCTTCAGTCAAGATACAATCGTTAAAGTTACTTCAACTCAATTGATAGTTAAAATCATTGAAGTGAGTTCCTCTGATATAAAGTATAAAAAATGGGATTATTTGGATGGCCCCACTTTTGTAATTAACAGATCAGAAATTTCAAAAATCAAATATGCCAATGGTGAAACGGATATCATTTCCAATCTTTCCAATAAAGCAGCAATTTTACGAAATTTGCGAACAAATAAAACCAATAATGATGGTAACACTTACAATCCCCCTGTTTCTGCATGGCTTGAATATCATCCAACAGCTCCATCACGATTAAAGATAAATGGGGAAGTAGCATCCGTAGAAGATGCAAAATTCATATTAGGCGAATCCACCTTTAGTAGAATAAATAGAAATATTAAAGGTATCAATGCCTCGTACGCCACTTGTTTTTTTGCTGTACCTGTTATAGCTACTGGCATAATATTAACCAACAAAAGTTTACCAGCATCAATAACTTGCTTCACATTAGGGACTGTTATGTTTGGCGTAGCATTACCCTGGACATTTATACTTCCAAGAATAAACAATGCCATTGTATCATCCTATAATGACATCAGCAGTTATAATCATAAAGAAACACGTTTGAATTTCACAATCGAACCAAATGGTATGGGTATAGCACTGCGTTTTTAGGGATCTTTTCTTTCCAATTAATTGCCTTTTTTCGGCAGCATCCTTATGATTTGAAGAGCCACCCTCTTTTGCAAGAGACTTCCTCTGAGGGTATCCGATCTTAGGCACCACGCGCATCTCATACAGCAGCAGGATTTATGAGTATCCATTTTTTCACTATTTTTGCAGCCTCGATTAAACTACGGGAACAAATCTGTTTCTTATCACGTCATCCTCTAAATTTTACCACCTCTATGAAAAAAAACATTCTCATCATATTCCTCACACTGTTGACAGCAAGCGTATCGATGGCGCAAACGCCAACCGACACGGAAGTCACCGACGAGAAGAAGACTGCGCTCGTCACTGCGATTGAGAAAGCCCACAAGCAAATGACCTCCCTGAGTGCGCAATTCACCCAGCGGAAGAGCTCAGCGCTCTTCACGGAAGATGCTGTCCAAAAAGGAAAACTGAACTACAAATCCCCCAAGATGCTCCGTTGGGAATACACCTCGCCCAAAGCCATGACCGTCATTTTCGCCAATGGCAAAGTGTTGCTGAAGACCGACAAGGGCACCGTACAGAACCCCAACAAGATGCTCAACGAGATGGGAACGATGATTATCGGCACCATCAACGGCAGTTTCCTGAATGACGCCTCCAATTTCAGTGCAAAATATTATAAAAACAGCAAAACCGGCGCCGTAACGGTTGTGCTGACCCCTGTCAACAAGCGCATCAAAGCCTATTATACCAAGATGACCATCACGCTGGATGCCAAAACGCTGCTGGCCGACAAAGTGGTCATGCAGGAGGTCAGCGGCGACACCACCACCATTACCTTCTACGACAAAAAGACCAACTTAAGCCTCTCGGATTCGCTGTTCAAATAATCGTAAACCATGTTTCTTGACACATTATTCCACATTGACACTGAGACTATTACAGAGAACGAGGCCACTTTTACGATTCGGCTGAACCCGTTGCATCCCATTTATGGCGGCCACTTCCCCAACGATCCCATCACGCCGGGCGTGTGCGTGGTTCAAATCGCCATCGACCTCTTCTCACACATCCGCCAGCAGGAATATATCCTTTCGCAGGCCAAAAGCATCAAGTTCATCCAGATTATCCGGCCTCAGAAATACGAGCAGGTGGACTACCACCTGACATGGGAACCTTTAGAGGATAACAGTTTTCAAGTAAAAGTTGTTGTGTCGCACAACGACACCGTTTTTTCCAAAATGTCGGTTATCCTTACCACTTTAACAGAGAACAAATAGCCGGAAACGCGTATGATTGTCTGTATCGCCGAAAAGCCCAGTGTTGCCAAGGACATCGCCCGCGTGATCGGGGCCACGCAGTCGCATGACGGCTACATGGAGGGCAACGGCTACCAGGTGACGTGGACCTTCGGACATCTGTGCACCCTCAAAGAGCCGCACGACTACACTCCGCTGTGGAAGCCGTGGGCCCTGAGCCGCCTGCCCTTGATACCGCCCCGTTTTGGCATAAAGCTCATCGATAGTCCCACCATCGCCAAGCAGTTTCACATTATCGAACAGCTGATGCAGAAAGCCGACCGCATCATCAACTGCGGCGATGCCGGCCAAGAGGGCGAACTCATCCAACGCTGGGTGATGCAGAAAGCCCGCGCCACATGCCCCGTATCCCGCCTCTGGATCTCATCCCTGACCGAGGAATCCATCCGCGAAGGCTTCTCCTCGCTGAAAGAGCAGTCCGAATACCAATCGCTGTACGAGGCAGGGCTGTCGCGTGCCATTGGGGACTGGCTTTTGGGCATGAACGCCACGCGCCTATATACGCTCAAATACGGTCAAAACCGACAGGTGCTCTCCATCGGGCGGGTGCAAACACCCACCTTGGCACTCATCGTCAACCGGTACTGGGAGATCAACGACTTCCAGCCGCAGCCCTACTGGGTGCTCACCACCCTTTACCGCGACACCACCTTCACGGCCGTCAAGGGCAAATACCCGTCCGCCGAGCAGGGCCAGGCCGACCTGCAACGCATCATCGGACACGAGTTCACCGTCACGGACATCTCCACCAAGAAGGGCAAAGAGGCACCCCCACGGCTTTACGACCTCACCTCGCTGCAGGTGGAGTGCAACAAACGCTACGGTTTCTCCGCCGACCAGACGTTGCAACTCATCCAGGGTCTCTACGAGAAGAAATACACCACCTACCCCCGTGTGGACACCACCTACCTCAGCGACGACATCTACCCCAAATGCCCGAAAATACTCCAAGGGCTGACACCATACGCCACCCTGACAGCGCCGCTTTTGGGCAAGAAACTCCCCAAAAGCAAAAAGGTCTTCGACAGCAGCAAGGTCACCGACCACCACGCCATCATCCCCACGGGTGTGGCCCCGCAGTCGCTCAGTCCGGACGAACAGTGCGTGTATGACGAGGTATGCCGCCATTTCATCGCCGTCTTCTATCCCGACTGTGTGTTTTCGCAGACCACAGTCATGGGAGATGTGAACAGTGTGGCGTTCAAGGCGGGAGGCAAGCAGATCTTAGAGCCGGGATGGCGCACGGTCATCAAGCCGGCTAAAAACGATGGGGATGACAAGAAAGACAAAGACGACGAAACCAAGAACGAGGAGCGCATCCTGCCCGTATTCACAGTGGGCGAGCGCGGGCCGCACAAGCCCCAGCTGACGGAGAAGAAGACCACACCGCCGAAGCCGTACACCGAGGCCACCCTGCTGCGCGCCATGGAGACCGCCGGCAAGAACATCGAGGACGAGTCGCTGCGCGAAGCCATGAAGGAGAACGGCATCGGGCGACCCTCCACCCGCGCCGCCATCATCGAGACACTGTTCAAACGGCGTTACATCCGCAAGGAACGAAAGAGCCTTGAGCCCACCCCCACCGGTATCGAGCTTATAGGACTGATCCATGAAGAGCTTCTCAAAAGCGCCGAACTAACTGGCATCTGGGAGAAGAAGCTGCGCGAAATAGAGCAGCACAAATACGATGCCGGACAATTCATCAACGAGCTGAAACAGATGGTCACGGACATCGTGTGGCAGGTGATGAACGACAACAGCAACCGCCGCGTGGCCGTCACGCCGGAAGAAAAGGGAAAGAAAACGAAGAGCTCAAAGCCGGCAGCTCATTCTGGATTATGATGTGGCCGAATTAATCGTCAGGAGCATTCAACATCTATTCCCAAGGCCTTCACCGAAAAGGAGCTTTATATATCATAACTCCCTTTCCCAACGCACCATCTTTCTATCAAGACGGATGCGCTTGGCGGTGGCCCGTTGGCCGGTGACGAAATAATACTGCGCCACCGACTCATCCATCTCCTTCAGGAAGGCTTCACGGATGCGGCTACACTTCTCGTTGATAGAATTGTGATACGGAGTGGTCAACATATCAATGCTTTCCTCCATGGATGAATCATAGCGGTCGCCCATAATCTGCCGGTAAATGCGAAGCAGTTCGTCACGATAATCGGGCATACACTTGATACGTATGCCCTCCGGATGACGAAGGAACAGGAAAAACACGGCTTTAGGCAGCGGATATAGCACAATTTCTTTTTCATAGTCCGGGAGAAGGATGCGAAAATCGGAGGTGATGACCAACTCACTCAGCCAGCCAGGCAGTGCATCGAGGATGGGTCTTAAAATCATCTCGTTCACACCCATTCCCCTCAACAGTTCCACACGCTCGCGGATCTCGTCCATCAGTTTGTATGCTTCCTCCGGGAACATATCATCGGAAGTCCACCCTATTCTGGACTCAAGACACCTATCTGGTTCCGGATCATTTTCCTGTTTCCACTCCAGAATCTCCTCCATGCGGGCAAACATTTCTTCTTCAGCGGCTAAATCCAGCGGAAAAAGGCGGAACTGTCGGGTTCCCGACATCTTATAGTTACAGAGTTCGGGGTAATGATCTTTCAAATAGAAATTTTCTGTCACAACGGGTGTCACAAGGCCCGTGAAGAATTTCTGGTCTGTCTGTCCATACACGGCAGTGAACGCATCGTAGAGATAACGTACTGGATAGTCCAGAATATAATCAAGGGAGTTTTTGCGCAGGCGCGATTCCAGAATATTGGCCGGCATCTCGGGAAAATTGTAAGAGAGAAGTTCCCAGCAGAACTCCGGCGTATAGATTTTTGGGGCATAGATGAAATCATAGCCCCTGTTTTTGAAAAGCGTCCGACATTCCTCGTAGTGTTTATCGAAGAAGTCATCTATCCGTCGGTCATAGCGCTGGTTGATGAAGAGAATCTGCCTCATGTCGGGGGCATGGAGACGCCGCCCATCGAAATTCATGGTTATGTAGTCCATAATGGTGTTGATGTTAAAAGTTTATGTAAAACGGCTGCAAAGATAGGGAAATATAGTTTACAATTCAGCAATATACATGGCCGCCTCACGTACAGACATCGTGGGAAGACCTGCCATTGTAATAATCCTATTCCAAACCGCAAACTCTTTTTCATCTATATCCTCATCAATCATCATAATCGTGCCAAGATACGCTGCCACGTATTTTTTTTTCTGATAATCCATAGATTTAATTATTTCCATAGTAAAAGCAGGTTCCATTTTATCTCCTATTTGCAACATTCTTCCATAATCCTCAATTGAAATACCAAAACTTTCCGCTTGAAGAAACATTAATTTGGTTTCTGCTTCATCCAATCTACCATCTGCCATTGCCATTAGTTTTGCAACCCGAACAACAGCTGTCATTTCAAGAAAACTAAACTCAAGATGTTGTTTCTTTGTATAAAAATGTATTTCCTCCATTTCTGACCACACTGTTTTCGTGTCGTGTGCAACTTTTAATATAATGCCGACATTATATAGGCTGCCGACAACACCTTTTATAAGTAACCATTACATTCCCACTATACTATACATTGATAGAGAACATACCCTAAACCTCCGATTAAGGTCAGCGCACTGACTACCAACAAAATGAAAACAGACGCACATCCTCCACTGTTGGATGGTTTGTTTTGAACATTTCCGACAATATGACTCATACTACTCGAAGCATTGCTGCCTGCAGGCATTCCATCACCCACCCCACTACCACCACCACGAGTGTGCATACATCCCTTGCAAATATCAAATTCCCTTCTTGAATCATTCCTGCCCGTCCATCGGTAGCGCGTGTCACTATGCGCTCCACAAATGGGACATCTGCCATTATTCAGCAATCCGATGCTCGTCAAAAACACTATTTCCCTATAACCTAACGACTGTACAAATCCATACGTCGGATTCTGCGCTCCTGTTCGGAACATTTTTTCCGCACGGATCATATTCTCCACCAAATGAACATACGAATCGGTCATTTCACATATGGGGCCCAAAACAAAACGTACAGTGAATTTTGCCTGAAATTTGCCTGTAAATTGCCGATAAACAGTATTTTATAACAAAATTGGCCGGAGGGCCGGAATAAAACAAACTGTACTAAAGCTTATATTTTGCTTTAATTTTTGACGGGCCTGGAGCCCGTTTTCTGTAGAAAAAGTTTAATTGGGGTTTGCTGAGGTTGTATTTTGCCCGTGGAATGGCTGTAAAATGCCGATTCTGCGGGCTTTTTTGTGTGCGCTGAGGTGTGGCAAGGTTGGCGGATCCGGAGGCGTTGAAACGGGCCTGAGCCGGCGTTTTTGCCACGGTTAAATGAGGGTTAAAAACGGCGCTTTGGAGTGGTGAAATTTGCGATGTGGGGACAATTGTGGGGACAATTGTGGGGACAAAAAGTGTCTTTCGCACCCCATTGAGTTACCCCCCGATAAACACATTTTTTGACGTGAGTTGGCTGTTTTTGGGCTTGAGTTAGACCGATAATTTATGGTGTTTTTTATGCTGTTTTTAGCCTTAAATCTCTATATTTCAGTTGTTTATATTGATTTTAACAGCATTTTCAATGCTCGAAAGTGTGCGTAAAGCCAAATGTGCGCGCTGTGCGGGTGCCGCGTGCGCACCTGCGTGCTACTCCAAACGTATCACACCCACCACGATGCTCAAACTGCGGATGTCGCTCTTGGGGATGCTGAACGGCGGGTAGTTCTCGCGGTTGTCAGACACCAGCAGTATACGGTCAGGATCCTCGTCCTGGAACACACGCTTGACCAGTGCGCCCTGGCTGCTGTCGATGACGTAGATCTTCCCCCATTGGAAAAACAGCACGTCCTGCACCCGGCGACAGGCAAGGATGTCGCCGTTGCTATACTTCGGATACATAGAACTGCCGGACACGCGAATCATATACTCCACGTTGAGGTTGGCGAACTCTGGGATGACATAGTGCGCGCAGTCGATGAAGCGCGCGGCAAGACTCTCGCCCACCGGCAACCCCGCAACCGCATCTATGGGGATGAGAGGGATGCCCGTGCCGGGCTCGGTCACAAGGTGCGCGGCAGGAAGGTCGCTACGAAGCATCGGACCGCGACCTGTGACTAACCAATCCAGCGAAATTTCAGGAAATGAATTTAGAATTGTCTCTAAATTTGCAGATGTAACACTTCCTCCTTTGTCCAAAAAGCCATTGGACAGACCTGTTTTTTTATAAAAATCCGTCTTTGAAAGATTTTTTTCTTTTATGAAAATCAATAAATTAGACTTTGCATCCATTTAAAAATAGATTTTTTTCTCAATTCACAACCGAGCGATTAGATTTTTTTCTAATTTTGCCGCGCTGTTCCATTGTGGAATTAGCGTGTAAAAATACGAAAATTTCAAATCGAAGTTACAATGCAGAAAACAACACCGAAAAAAGTTTGGACGAAGAAGGGCACCGGACTGATGCTGGCGCGGAGGTTTCAGGTGTCGCCAAGATGGGTGACCAAGGCGCTGAACGGCGGCAGCGACAGCCAGACGGCCCGCAATATCCGTGCTGTGGCCGTGCGCGATTACGGCGGGATACCCATTTACGAATAACTCCAACCCAATCTGAAATGGCTATGTACTTTAATAATATATTATGCGTGAGCAGCCGCGAGATGACCGACGGGATTGTGACGTATGCAAACTACAAGAAACTGGTAGCTCGTCAGAAGATTGACGTGGTGAAGCGCGGAGGCGGTGAGGACAACCCCTCTCTCATCCGCTGGGACAATATGCCAGACAGACTGAAGGAGGCCTACGTGGAGAAGTTCGGCGACCCGAAAGCCACCGAGCGCTACGCCGCCTTCACGTCATTAGTGGAGCCCGACTACGAGGCCGAACGCTTCTTTGCAGAATACACTTTCGATGATGGCAGCCACCTGTCGCCGGAGGCGCAGACGAAATACACCGCCAACGCCCGCATCCTCAACGCCGCCGTGAGGAGCCAGAACTGGCGCAAACCCTATATCAAGGCCCTTGGCGGCACCGTGGGCGTGAACGCCTACATCAGCCAGGCGGTGAACGCCATCCGCAACGACGAGCGCTTCGCGCACACCCTCCCGGAGAGCGAGCGCAGGCTGGCGGACAAGATTGCCGAATACCGGCGCGTGGGCTACGCCTGCATCGTGAGCGGCTATCACAAGAACCGCAACGCCGGCAAGGTGCTCACCGGCGACCAGGAGAGCACCCTGCGGATGCTGCTGGGCAGCTACCGCAACCTCGACAACGAGCAGATCACTATGCTGTACAACACGATGGCGGCGAAGATGGAGTGGAAGACCATCGGCGCATCGACGGTGGACAACTACCGCCGCAAATGGGACCTCTTCACCTACGGTCTCAACGCCGGTGAAACGGCGTTTAACAACAACCGCCAGATGCTGGTGAAGCGCAGCGCGCCGAGCGCCGGTATGATGTACTGGACCGCCGACGGCTGGGATGTGGAACTGCTCTACCAGAAGACCTCCATCGACAAGAACGGCCACCGCGTGACCACCTACCACAACCGCCTGACGGTGGTGCTGGTTCTGGATCCGAGCGTGAAGTACCCCATCGGCTACGCCATCGGCGACCACGAGAATGCCGCGCTGATCCGCGAGGCCTTCCGCAACGCGATGCGCCACACCCGGGAGCTGTTCGGCAAGATGTACCGGCCGGCGCAGATCCAGACCGACCACTACGGCAGAGGCACGCTGCAGTCGTTCTACGAGGCCGCTTCGACGAAATACTACACGCCCGCCCGGGTGAAGAATGCCAAGAGCAAGGTGGTGGAGCCCTACTTCAAGCGCCTCAACCACGACTACTGCCAGATGGAGATGCCCAACTGGGCCGGCTACGGCATCAAATCCAAGTCGCAGCCCAATCCGGACTATCTTGACAAGATTAAGCACAACTTCCCGGACGAGGACGGATGCCGGGCACAGATAGAATACATCATCGCCTGCGAGCGTAGAGCCAAGCTGCAGGACTATATGACGGCGTTCAACGCCCTTCCGGAGGCGCAACGCCACGAGCTCTCCGAAGCCGACTATCTCTACCATCTCGGGGAGAGCACGGCACGCACCATCAGGCTTCAGCCGATGGGCATCTGCCCCACCATTTCCGGAATCCAGTACTATTTCGATTGCTTCGACACCCGTTTCCGCCAGTACAACTACCTGGACTGGACGGTGAAGTACGACCCCGCCGATATGGACCGCATACTGGTGGCCGGCGACGACGACCGCGTGCGCTTCGTGTGCGAGCGGAAGCACGTGCAGCCGATGGCGCTGGGCGACCGCACCGACGGCGACAGCGAGGAGCTTGCCCGCGTGCGGCAGTACAACCGCGACCTGAAGGAGATGGTGATGGACCGCAACCAGGAGGACTACGACCGGGTGCGCTCGCTGATGGAGGAGGTGGGCAAGGACGAGGTGATGCTGACCAAGGTGCTGCTCACCGACAGCCAGGGACGCCACAAGGACCGCCGCAACCAGGCGCGCCTCACCGGCAGTGCCCGCAAGGCCCTTGCCGCCGCTATGGAGAAGGAGGCCGTGGAGGCCGAGCGGGAACAGCAACGCGAAAGCGAAGACTACTTGAACCGACGGGTGAATTTCGCGGATTTCCTTCAATAACGGACAATTATTAAAACCTATATACTATGAAATTAGAGCAGAAACAACAGATTGTGGAGGCCGCGCGCACATACGCGACCGAACACGGATTGAGCCAGAACGACCTGGCGCGCAAATCGGGCATCAGCGCGAAGTACATCAGCGATATGTTCAACGGCAAGACCTTCACGGTGGCCAACACCGCCACCGGGAAAACGGTGGAGATTGCGGACAAGTACTACTTGAAGCTGGCCGACTATGTGGGGCTGACCCTCAAGAAGGAGTACTGGAAGACGGTGGTGACCCCGCAGATGCAGCGCATACTGGTGAGCCTGCAGGTGGCCAAGGAGAACGGCGAGACCAACATCATTGTCGGGGAGACCGGATGCGGCAAGAGCTACGTGTGCGACCTGTTCCGCCGCAAATACCCGGCCGACACCTACATCGTGACGGTGAGCCAGACGGACAACATCGGCGACATCATCGAGAAGATGATCACCGCGCTGAAGGTGAACGTGAGCGCCAAGTCGCGCAGCGGCAAGGTGAGCGAAATCATCCGCTATCTGGCGGACCGCCGCGCCGACGGCCAGGAGCCGCAGATCATCTTCGACGAGAGCGAGTATATGAAGCAGCCCGCCCTCTGCGCGATGAAATCCCTCTACGACAATCTGAACCGCGTCTGCTCCATCGTGCTGGTGGGCACCGACCAGCTGATGATGCACCTTGAGCAGATGAAGAGAAAGAACAAGGACGGCATCCCGCAGTTCTACCGCCGCGTGAAGTTCGGCGTGCGCCGCCTGGACCCCATCGACAGGAGCTACCCCGGATTCCTGGACGACATCACCGACAAAGAGCTGGTGTGCTTCCTGCGGGAGCATTGCGACAACTACGGCGAGCTGCACGACGTGCTGGTGCCTGCCAAGCGCGAGGCCGACATCACGGGCGAGCCGCTGACAGTGGACTTCATCAAAACGGTTCTTGACATAAGATAGGATGAAACGGGCACTGACCATACAGAACATCATAGACAAGAAGTACCAGACGCTGGAGCTGACAGGTGCGTGGGCGGAGGCTTTCGGGCCGATGGAGAGCAGCGGCGTGTGGTTCGTATGGGGGCGCAGCGGCAACGGCAAGACGCGCTTCGTGATGCAGCTCTGCAAGGAGCTGTCGAAGTTCGGACGCGGACTGTATGTGAGCCTGGAGGAAGGCAGCGGCATGACGTTCGCCAAGGCCCTGCGCGAGACCGGAATGCAAGAGGTGGGCAGGCGTATGCTGGTGACTGAGCCGGAATACGGCGACGCAGACGGTCTTATTGAAGACCTCACCGCCCGAATGAAGCGGCAGCGCAGCCCGATGTTCATCGTGATTGACAGCTTCCAATACACAGGACTGACCTTCCGGCAGTACATGAAGCTGAAGCACTCCCACCGCAACAAGCTGCTGATTTTCACCAGCCAAGCCGACGGCGGACAGCCGGTAGGCCGCACCGCCAAGAGCGTGATGTTCGACGCGGACGAGAAGATCTGGGTGGAGGGGCACATCGCCTTCAGCAAGGGCAGATACATCGGCTCCAATGGCGGCAGCTACGTGGTATGGAAAGAGGGAGCCGAACGGTACTGGGGAGACAAATAACGACAATTTACCTAATATTAACCTAAAACCAACCCATTATGTGTACAACAGTTTATTATCCGAGAATCAAGAGTCTCAATTTCTACGACGACTTCGGCGTGGCCACCGGCGGTATGCGCGGCGGCATCGCCAAGGAGAAGTTCATCCGGCTGCTGAAGGCCGGGAAGTTCCCGAGAATCAGCCTGAGAAAGAAGGTGCAGGTTATGCTGAGAGGAGGTGGAAGATGAAGACTGCAGCGCCGAACCTGAGAACCGCCGACCAGAACCGCAAGCTGTGGTGGCTGGCTGGGCAGTTGGGCCTCGACAAAGAGGCGATGTCCGACATCGTGTATGACTTCACGGAAGGCCGCACCCCGCACACCTCCGAGCTCACCTTCTTGGAGTGCCGCGACCTGATTGACTACCTGAGCCGCACGCTCTCGCCGAAAAGCTACCGTGAATGTTCATCCGCCAGAACCGACAAATGCGCGACTGATCATCCCGACCGCGTGAAACTGGACCGCAAGCGCAAGGGGGTCATCAAGGCCATATTCCGCTGGTTCGAGCTTCGCGGACAGCATCCAACAATGGAGTATGTGAAGAGCGTGGCGTGCCGTGCCGCCAAAAAAGAACGTTTCAACGACATTTCCCTGGGCGAGCTCACCCGCATCTATGCGGAGTTCTGCCGGAAACAGAAATCCCTGTCGGCTATGCAGAATGTGGAATTAGGAATGGCGAGTCAAAATTAGGAGTTATGAATACAAGTGTTTTACAAGAGTTCAAACGCAAATACATCCGCAAAGCCAGTCCCCGCGGGCAGGAATATATACAAGGATTTTTCAATGTCCTCACTGTCAAGCAGCCATACGCTTCTATGTTGGTAATGGGCGTGAAGAAGTACGAGTATAGGAAATATCGACTTCCGGAGAGTTTAGTGGGCAAACCGATACTGATCCATGCAGGGGCACAACCTTTGCGAGCCAAGGTAAATGTTTCAGAAGATCTTTACAACTTCTATATGGATCTGGCTGAAAGGATAAATCTGTTCAAATGTATCATAGGTGCAGTTGTGTTCGGGGAATCGGAATTGTCTGACGCTCCTTTCTTTGCCGGATACAGATGGCCCGTGAAAGAATGTCTTCTGTTCACCCAAGAGGTGCGCGACATTCGTGGCAACCAGAAGATTTGGAAAATCGGACTTTCATCACCAATTAGAACCGAATAGTTATATGCCTTACCCAAACCCTTGTAATATACGATTCACCCATCCTGCTTTGGATTGTGTTCACTGTAGGGTGAGAAACTTCAAGGATAGCGATGAAAAGTATGCGGAATGCTGCAACAAGAAAAAGACGTGTGGATGTGACGCTATTTCTATTGAAACAAGAAACTCAAGTTATGAATGGACGGTTACATGTCATGGCTGCAGCGACTACGAATCAAAGAATCAACTTAAATTAGATTTAATCACCAATTAAAACCCAAAGAATTATGTTTTACACTGTGTATGTTAACATTGCGAAAGTAATCACCCACGAAGTGGGCAATAAAGTTGCTGCCACCGGTTGTTCCATGTCCGATGTGCTCACCGGGACAGGTGAACTGCAGCGAATGTATCTTTTAAATATGTGTATAGAACCGTTTGAGGATGAGGGAACGCTACAATTCTTCCACCCGTCATCATTGGGTTGTAATCTTGTCTATGAATCAGTACGTCAAATTTTCGATAATCCAGACCGTTTCATCAAGATGTCCCAGAACCTTGCACGACACCTGTACGATGTGACTGTAGGAATTAATGACAAGGGAGGCCAGATGACGGTGCTTTATTTCAAAGATTTTATCGTCGAGGGAGACACCGTGGATGCGGTTGGGATTTTCAAATGCGAGAAAGAAGACATGGTATTGTCCTCAATAATCAACAATACAGACAACGGCATTGATTTCGTAATTGAAAAAGGGATTTCTTCATTCGACAAAGGCTGTTTGATTTTCAGCAAAGATCGCGAAAACGGTTATGTTGTCTATGCGTTTGAGGCGACGGGGAAGCCAAGGCCAAGAGAGTTGTGGTTTAGTGACTTCTTGTCCGTGAAAAAAAGAGCGGACAGCTACAATTGTACGGAAGCAATGATGCGTTTTGCATCAAAGTTTATCAAACAAGATATTCCGTCAAAATTTGAAGCGTCAACAAACGACATTGCAGAGATTTTGGAAAGAGCAAAGTTGTTTTTCAAAGAAGAGGGCTTTTTTTATACAGATCAGTTTTTTCACGATGTACTTGAACAAGAGGATATTATTGATCTTTGGAAGGAGACGGTTAAAGCACAGGATGACCCCTTGTTAAATCTTGAAGAATTCGGGTTGAGTGTTCAGGCTGTCAAACGGTATCAGCGTAAATTCGATTCCGACATTGTTCTGGACGGCAAGACAAAGATAAACAGAGGTATTGACCACGAATCCGGCGAAGATGACCGTGGTAAGTACTATAAGGTATATTACAAACAACAAACAATCAAATAATTGGAATTATGGCAAAGAAAAGAGAAAAGAAGACCGTTTACAGCGGCGTGAAACAAGAGGAAATGGAATTGGCGTTCGCCGATTATGCAAGAGCCGACGCGAGAATCCAGAAGATTAACGCAACCATGGACATCGAGATGACCCGCATCCGCGAGAAGTACCAGGATGAGCTGGGCAAGCTGGCCGAGACGAAGGAAAAATCCTTCGACATCATGCAGGCATACGCCCTGGAGAATCGTGATGAGCTGTTCAGCAAGCGCAAGAGCTTGGAGACCACCCATGGAACCATGGGCTTCAGAACCGGCACGCCGAAGCTGAAGACCCTGAAGGGCTTCACCTGGGGAGCCGTGGTGAACCTGCTGAAGGAGTTCCTGCCCGGCTATGTGCGCACCGTGGAGGAACCTGCCAAGGACAAGCTGCTTGCCGACCGCGAGGACGAGGAGGTGGCCGCCATGCTGCCAAAGGTTGGTGTGGCCGTAGTGCAGGACGAGACGTTCTATGTGGAACCGAAGAAAGAGGAATAGATCTCTGAAAAGCGTCGGATGGTAGGGATGATAGGAAAATTGGTCACTCCGGGTGTGTGCGCAGCCAGGCGCCGGTTCGATTCCGGCTCATCCCTCAAAAAACAATAATATGAAAGTGTATATCGCAGGTAAGGTTTCGGGACTTCCCACCGGGGAGGTCTTCACGAAGTTCGGACAGGCGGAGTACTGGCTGAAGGGATTGGGGCACGAGGTGGTGAACCCGCTTCGCCTCTGTTCCTCTGACTGGACTTGGGAGCGGTGTATGAGGGTGTGCATCCCGGAACTGATGAAGTGCGACGCCATCTGCCTGCTGCACGACTGGGGCGACAGCAGAGGGGCGTGCTGGGAATACCACGATGCCCAGATGCTGGGGATGAAGGTGATGGTATATAAGCCTTCCCGCAAAGCCGGAGATTCCTCCTTGGACCGACGGAATGGCGATGGCACTACACGTCAACGATAAAAATACAATCAGAATTATGGAAAGATTCAAACTGAAACTGAACGGCACCGAGATGAAATCGCTGGCGATGGCGGCGGTGAACATCGGGATTCACGGCTCCGGAGCGAGGTCGCTTCAGGGGTTGATCATCTACGAGACGCTGGAGCGCCTGTGGAGCCGGATGCGCAACATGTACCGTATCGGCAGGGACAACTACACGCTGCAGCTGAACGCCACCGAGACCGACACGGTGATGACTGTCGTGTGCCCGCAGCTGCGCAATGCCGACGACCCGTATATGACAGTGCTGGCGTGCAAAATCGAGGATTCCCTGTTCAACCAGGTGAACAACGAGCTTAATGTCTATAATGCGATGCGGTATGGGAAAGAGTGATATGCGGCTGCTTTACTACATCATGGTGGAGTATTACGACTGCGCCTTTCGGACTTTGAAGACGCGCAGACGGGATGTGGTGGAGAAGAAGATGATGTTTGCGGCGGTGGCGCGGAAATTCGGAGCCAAATACTGGGACATTGCCGACTACATGGGTTGGGTGAGCCACGCCACGGCCATTCATTCGGTTCGTAGGATTGGCGGCTACATTGACGTGTACCCGACATCCCGCCGGGAGTTCCAAGCCATCTGCGAGCGGTTCCAGGAGGAACTGGAGTACCGTGAGAGCGTGGGAATGCTGCTTTACCGGGAATAGGGGCCGCCATGATATGACAGAGCCGCCATGATATGACGGCTGTACTATGAAGTTATGCACATTTTGAAGCAACGTCCGCATTTTGCGGGCGTTTTTTTTATTTTTGCGGGAAAGAAAACAATTATGGCACGAAACCGTCTGAATTACCTGCTGCACTGCAAGAAGGTTGTGGATATCGTAAACCAGCATTATGAGGAAGGATGGACCACCTACGCCGCCGTGTGGCGCAAGTATGTCAACCCCATATATCCGATGAGCTACGCCACCTTCATCAAGATTATCAATATGACCGGGTTGGACCGGCAAATTGAGGAGGCGGAGCGTCAGGCGGCCAGTGAGCACGACCGCAGGCTGGTGACCAACCGCCGCCAGCTGTCGCTGTTTGATTAGGTTACAGGTGCCGGATTTCCGGAACAACAGTCACGGATTGTTCCTCCTTCACTATCACGCTTCCATCCATACCGGTCATCGGTGTGTTGGCAGATGTGTCCGTCACTCGGCAGATGTATTCCTCCACGCTGTCCACGTAGCGTTCGTGGTTGTGGTTAGGGATGGTCTGGGTGCGCATCCAGGCGTTGGTGCAGGGTGCGGCGAAGTTCTGCATAGCGGCCACCACGCTGTCCACAATGTCGAGATATTCCAATGCCTGGTCCTCCTCATCGTCGGGGGTGTAGTCAGCGGTGAGGGCGTGCCATTCGGTGACGATATGGAGGCGGGTGATAAGGTCGGCGTCCTGGACGCGGTTGCCGAGGGTGCGCCACTTCATCGGGAGGAACTCCACGAAGACGGCGGGTGTGAGGAACGGGGTCTCCTGCTCGATGAACTCCACCTGCTGGTTCCAGAGGTCGAAGTGTCTGAAGAGGGGCTCCCCGTCCGCGCCGGGGATGTTTTTGAGCCGCTCCTTGACGGCTAAGTAAAGCTGCTTTTTCATCTTGCGATTTGTTTGAGTTTGCGTTCTATTTCGGATACGATGAGGGCATTGAGTTGCTCGCTCTCGCCCATAAATTGCCGTTTGGGCATGATGAAACCGCTTCCCCTGCCCGCCCGGAGGCCTTCGTTGTGTACGCGCCCGTAGGGCTCTTTGGTAAAGGCCGACGGCGCGGTCCAGACGACCACCTCCCCCTTGGCCACATACTTGACCTCAATCGATCGGGCGAGGTCGCCGGTATCGCCGGCGAGGATCTTACGGGTAGTGCGAGCCTGATGATGCTTGGAAGCTGACTTGTAGGCTTTGGTACCAGGAGTGCGGCGTTTCACCTCTTGCCACTTCACCCGTCCCCAGCCCTCGTTCTGGAAGTTCTTTTTGAAATAGCTGACAGCGGTCTTGCCTGCGATGGTCGGGCCGTACTTGTCAAAGAGGTCTTTGAACTCGTTCTGGAGACGGTCTATCTCTTTTTTGAATTGTTCGGGAGTCATCTTTTTTTTAGCTGATTTCAGCCGCAAAAATAACAAAAGCCCGCGAAGAGGCGGGCTAATACTATATAATGTTAATAAATTTTTGCGATTTGGCTATCTGCCAACATTTAGCTGCAGATAATTACCAACTCCTTTTTGATTTTCGATGATTTTAACACAATTAGTGACATCCATTGTCACTATTGATGCATGAAATACAGATAAAACTCTATCTTGAAGTTCTTGATCGGATTCTAATTCAACTATTTTGAGTCCTTGCTTTTTGGCAATAGTATAAGGAATAGGTCTTCCATGAGTCAAATGATTGTCGGCTGTCCCCAGCCACATCGCAATTTGCTCAGATTTTGTCTCTTTATCTGGATCGTCCTTGAACATATAAGATTTCAACCAAAGGGAGACTTTGTCAATGGAAAGTTGAATGGTGTTATCACATATATTCAAGATACCATGCGGAAGATTCTTTAATTTGTTAACCCAAATAGGGGCGACACTTGGATTTGCAATAATTTCCTGTTTGGCTTTTTCAAATTCGCTTATGATTGATTGTGCAGGGGCAGTGAAATAACCTGTGGGAGTTGGAAAAGTTATTTGAGGGTCAATAGGACCAATGGCAGAATGTTTACCCATTACTATTTCATCGCATGCACAGGCTATCATCGTAGCAGCAGACATTGCACTATGCGGTATTATGGCTCGTATGTGACTATATTTTGATCTTAAATAATTGACCAATTGTTCTGCTGCCTCTGCGGATCCGCCAGGACTATGGATGATTAGATCCAATTTGTCATTCTTCAAACCATGAACAGCAGACATAAAACCCTGAACATCATCATTCATGACAGAAATAAAAGAGCTGGGTATATTTGTCATTTTACCTGTCGCATAGGCGGTAACATACAGGATAGTGTCTCTTTTAGTATAGTCAGATAATCTTTTGATGTATTTCCGTCTTATACTATCTTGAGCAGCTCCTTTGGCGTTAAGAATTTCTTCTCGAATTTTATTACTAGTTGGCATAAAAAGCTCCTTTACAGTTAACTGTTAGTGTGTACTCTGGAATATGTTCTTCTCCATCTTCTTCATATTCCATAGTCGATTTTTCCAATTGAGAAAAATACTCCTCACCAAATTCTCTTTCGGCAAGGTCTATCAACTCTTGTTTTTGTTCTTCTAATGAATTGTTATTTTTCATCACGTTTGTTCTATTATTGAACTTGCGCTGCAAAAATACAATTTTTTTTCATCACCATTTGTTGTATATTGAAATTTTTGTATTTTTGCAGCGTAGAAACGGTTTAAACTTGTGTCGGGGCGTATTTGCTGGACTTTGTTTAAATCGTTTCTATATTTTCAGGGAGATTCTTTGTGATCGCATAGATATACATTATTTGTGTTTCTCGCCACCTCCCAAGGTGAATATAGACGGTTTCGCCATTTGGTAGCTTAGTCTCAAAATAATAGAAGTAATCGGTTGCATTTTTTAGTTTTAGTGTCTTTTTAGCCGTATTATGCGTTGTATCTGATTCTTTTCTTCCAACACATTCGGAAGATTCGACAATCTTAGGCAATTGCTCTATGATAGCATTTTTTAACCAGAATAGCTTTTGGTTTCCAAACAAAGAATCAACATAGTGATTGAGTTGTTTCATATTGTATTCAACGACCTTTTCTTCAGCTCCAATCCAGCATTTACCTTGTTTATTCGCAATTGAATTGGCTGCCATATCCAAGGTTGTCTTTTTATTGCTGTTCTCACAAACTTTTTCAACTTCATCTCTTTCCCGTCGATTTCTCCCCGCTTGTTTGAAGTACGTGCATTCCTTGGTGAAAATCTCGCCGGTCTCTGCGGGGTTGCCTTCGAGGCCTCTGGCGCAGACAGTGGCGGGACGTTCTATAGCTGCTGGTTCGTCGGTCTCCTCCCAGTCGCACTTGCAGTTCCAGAGGTTGCCCGGCTGGTTCTCCTGCCAGAAGGGGTCGGTCTTGGGCAGCACCAGCCCATAGAACACAATGTGTTCCTCCCTGGGGTTCGCGCTGCGCGAGGGCAGCCATTTCAGGTTCGGGTATAGCTCATTGGCGATGGGGGCGGAGGTGAAGTCGGTCCACTGCTTCGCGGTACGGGCACGGGCGGTGGCGGTGTTGTACTCCGCCGCCTGGTAGCGGTTGAAGGTGTTGAGCACCGCCTTGGCCACCTTCCGGTATTCGTCATCGTCGGTCCATTTCTCACGCTGCTTTTTCAGCTGTTCGGTGAGGTGGTAGGCCTTGTATGCGGCAAAGCGGCTCACATTGCTCTGCAGCTGTGCCTGCAGGTCGAAGTATTTGTCACCGTAGTCGTCTGAGCGGAACACACTGCTCACGGCCTTGCGCAGGTTGTCGGAGTAGGCTTGATAGACATCCGGGTGGATGGTGCCGACCTTGCCCTCCGTCACATCCCGGATCACCTTCTCGTACAATTCCCGCTTGGAGAGGTTGTAGAGCGTGGGAAAGGAGAGCAGCGCGTCGATGGCCTCGGCGGTGCTGCCGTGGAAGTAAAGGTTGTCAAGTTCTGCCAGGGCGTTGCGGACGGACAGGTCGCGGCCTGTCCTCAGAAGAAAAAACTCTTCAGCCGGTTGAGCAGGTTGTTGGATCCGCGCCTTGGTCTGCCGGTTTCATCCTCCTTCAACGGGTTTTGCAACGGTGTTTCAAAGGGGGTGAAACTGTGTGCCATGCGCAGCTCCTCCTTCAGCTCCTCGTAGTTGTCGGGCTTGGGGATGTCGAACTCCTCGTAGATGTAGTCGTCATCGATGGGCAGTTTGTCGCTGATGGAGTTGATGACATTCCATTTCACCTGCAGCTCGTACCAGTCCTTGTCTGGCGACTGGTACCAGATCACGCCGCCGGTGACGTTGACACCGAAGCGTTTGAGGATGCTGCGGAAGCGGGTGTTGAGCACGGCGAGCAGGAAACGCTGGTCGCTGTCGGTTTTGGCCTCCTCCACCTCTTTGTGAACATCGCCCAGTGAGCGTGCGCCACGGTCGCCCTGCTCGGTGGTGAGGGTGTTGCCGAGGATGATCTTGGAGATGGAGGCATCGCAGGCCTGGATGAGGCGGTCATACACCTCGTTGCTGCCGGTGCTGCCGCCGGTCTCATGGATCTTCAGTTCGGTGCTGCGCGGGTGGATGCTGTAGCCGGAACTGCCCCACTCCTGAAGCCCCTGCTCCAGCTTGGCGCGGGTGGCCTCGTCGTAGTCGTCGTAGATCAGCTCGCGGAAAGGCATCCCGAACATCTCGGCGAACTGGCTCCAGTCGCCGAAGCCGCCGCGCTTGTAAATGACATACTGCGCCGCCTTTACGAACAGCCCTTTGTCGGTTGGGTCGCCCGCCCAAAGCATGTAGTTGGCCAACGGCTGCTCCCTGTACAGCCAATCTTTCGACACTAATGACTGCTGGCGGCTCACGCACTCGAAGCCCTCCTCCGGATGCACGTGTTTGCGGGGTATGAGGTCGTAGTCGATTTTGTAGGTCTCCTCATCCTCATCGTAATACACATTGTTCACCTGGATGAGCGTATAGCCCCAGGCGATGCTGTCGTGAAGGTCGCGGATGAGCAGCCGCATATCGGGCGAGTTGAGCAGGGAGGTGATCTCCTCATCCTCCACGCCGTCGCGCACGAACACCAGTTCCTTGTTGAGCACCGCATCGCGGCGCTTGCCCCAGGTGGCCTCAATCTGCCCGTCGAGCAGGATGTCATCGTAGAGGTCGTAGAGGTACGTGCGGTTCGGGTTGGTGATGTTCTCGAACGCCCGGATGGCGTTCTTCCAGTTCTCAATGTCCTGTGTGTTGTGCGGGGCGTTGTGGATCTGGATGTTCTGCACTATGATGTTGTCGGGGGTCTTCCCCTGTTTTCTCTTTACAGCCATGGGTCAGTATTGGTTTTTGCGTTTACGGTTGCCTCCAAAGGAGACGTAGGAGGAAGTGCCGGTGGGTCCGGTGAGGCGGGTCAGCCCATCGATTGAGGCCCGCTCGGCTTGCACCTCCTTGAGGTAGCGGATAGCATTGTCGTAGGCCTTGACGCGGCTTTCGGGCATCGACACGGGGCTGGCGATGCAGAAGCAGTTGTAGAGGGCGATGTCCCTCACGAGCTTCACCACCATGGGCAGGCGGCCTCTGCCTGTCTTGGCGAATTCGGCGCGGATGTCGTAACGGGCGGTGAGATAGCTCTCCACTTCGGCCTGCGCCTCGACGATAGCCTGGTTCATATTTTCAACATTGCGGGCCACCACGGCGATATGTTCGCCGCGTGCGCCTCTTTCGAGGTCTTCGGGTTGCAGGTACATATCGCTAATCGTTTTTGGGTTTTGTGTAATAGAGGCACACCTGGGTCAGCTCCACGCTGTCCTTAAGCCTTTTGTGCAGGATTCCCTGTCTTATAAGCAGGTTGATACGAAAGCGGTCGTACACCCTGATCTTTCCGAACACTTGTATAACATAGTGGCGTTTGCCGGTTAACTTTTGCATCCTGTCTGCATGACGGATGGCGTTGCGTACCTGAAGATACCTGATAAGTCGTTTGCATAATTCAATCATTTTTTTGGTGAAACATTTAAGGTTAAACACGTCGTTTATTGCGTGGGCGCCTGCCCATAGTCAGCATTTCCCCTGACCGCTCCAGGGCCTTCTGCCCGGCGACAAACACGCCGCCCTCCACACTGTCGGGTCCGTCGGCGGGAGCCTTGAGCTGCGGGCTCACCAGCAGGAACTGTTCTGCCAGCCGCTCCATATGTGGGTTGCCCCGCTTTGCCTCATTAAGTACAAGGCGGCATTCCCGGTTGAGTGGTTCCAAATTGCCCTCTATGCGGTCGTATTTGTCCGGTTTGCTGCGGGTGTCGGGCACCATATTCAGATAGTAGCCCTTCTCCTTCGCCTTGGCCGCGAACAGGGGTTTGAAGACCTGCTCGTAGAAAGGATCCTGAAGGGTGTTGTTCTCCACGTAGTTGTAGAGCTGCGCGGAGGTGCTGCCGAAACCCTCGTTGATGTCGTAGAACCAGTCCACGAACTCGGCGTTGGTGGCGTGGTCGAGGCGGCAGTCCAGAATGTAATAGATGCCGTCGAGCAGTCCCACGGCACTGATTGCCTTCATGGATCCGGCCTTGTTCTTGGAGTTGGATGGCGAGGGGTCTCCGTAGATGATGATGTACCGGAAACGGTTGGTCTTGGGGACCTTGCCCCACGTGAGCTCCTTGAACACGTCGCCTTCCGACAGCGGGTTGTTGTAGTATTCCTGCTGGGCGGCGCGGGTGCTGATTTTGGAGAGGATGAAGTCAATATCCTCCTCGCTGTTCTTGCTCCAGGACGATTTTCCGTTTTTGTCGCGGATGTTCACAATGTCGAACTTGTCGGCAGCCTTGCCGGCGCGGGCGATGCAGCAGTCTTTGGCGATGACGTTTCCGTTGAACAGGATGCGGGCGTCGCCGGACACGGAGATGGTGGGGATGAGTGCCTGCTCGATCCAGTCCCATTTCTGTTTGATACGGTCAGGATTGCGGCACTCCTCGTCAGTGTCTATATCGTCGATGAGGATGAAGTCGGGGCGGGCGGCCTCGTTGCGGGTGCCACGGGGAGACTGCCCCGCACCCAAGGCTCTGAACGAGCAGCCGCACTTGGCGACGAACTCGCCGTCCTCCCAGTGCCCTTCCACCTTCTGCTCTCCGTAGTCGTTGATGATGCGCAGGTTCTTCTCCAGCTGCATCCTGAACGGCAGCATGAGGCGGCAGGCGTTGTCGTAGCTGTTGGACACCAGCAGGAAGTTACGGATCTTGCCAGTGAGGGCCAAGTAGAGCACCTCGAACATGGAACGCGCCGACTTGGCCAGCTCGCGGCTCCACGCCCGAACTTCGTACCAGCGGCGGTGCGCGAACAGGCGTCTGGTGGCCGCGATGTGGAACGGTGCGGGTTCGGCGGTGCAGTATTTCGGGAAATAGTATTTGAACCACTCTTCCGGATTGGCCTCCAGATGCGCGATGCGTTTCTGCCGCTCTATCTCGCTTTCGGAGCTGTCAACCTCCACGTCGGAGATGAACTGGCTGTAGTATTCCTCCCATTCCTTGAGCAGCTGCTTGTCCGTGGGTTTGCGTATCTTGGCCATATCAGAGACAGGATTTGATGTAGGCGTTGAATAGGCGGGCGACCTCCTTGCTGGTGTCGAACCCGGAGGTCTTGCGCACGAAGGAGAGGAACTCCTTGCCGGTGGCCATCTTCTCGGCAATGTTGGTTTCGGTTTCCAGGTTCTTGATGGCAGTGGTGATCTTGAGTATGGCATCAGCATCTTTGGATCCGGCGAAGTTCTCACCCTCCCCGCGTCCCTCGATAGCGTCGTTGAGGCGCTTGAGCTGCCCGTAGAGCCGTGCGAGCTGCACATCCTTGCCTACCAGCAGCGAGGTCTGCAGCTCTTCCCACTTGCCATCTTTCACCCATTTGCATATCGTCACTTTGCTTACTCCCACCCGCTCTGCAATCTCGGCTTGGGTTATACTTGAATCGTTCAAGTATAACTGGCGGGCGTAGTCTTTTTTCTGTTCTCTTGTCAGTTCTGCCATAAATCCATCTTAAAAATTCACGGCAAAAATAGCGTGTAAACACAATGGAAGTTGTGAATGTCGCTAAGGCGTATATGGCTATATTATTGATAGATACAAAATAAAAATATGTCGCGGGAGGACTGTATTTTTGCCGCTGATTTTGAAAATAAGGAATGGCAAAGCAGAGCAAAACAGCAAAAAAGAATGAGGGTTACGAGATGTATCTTTACGGCATCATCGGACGGGGATTGGACATCGACACCAACGAGCTGATTGCCGCCATCGAGGCGAAACGGAAGGAGGGTGTGCGCTCGTTCACGTTCTATGTAAACAGCGACGGCGGGGAGGTAGCCCAGGGCAGTGCCCTGTTCAACTACCTGGACCGCACGGACGTGGACATCACCTGGGTGGTGGACGGCATCGCGGCCTCGATGATGGCTGTGCTGATCACCAACCCGAAACACCGGGTGAAGGCCGCCCGCCACGCCAAGTTCATGTACCACCGCGTGAGCGGCTACGTGTACGGCAACAGCGACGAAACCCGTGCTGCCGCCGATATGATGGACAGCTTCGAAAAGACGCTCATCGAGATGATAGCTCTCCGCACTTGTAAGAGTGCCGAAGATATCCGCAATCTCTATTTCGACGGCGTGGACCACTGGCTGAGCGCAGAGGAGGCAGTGCAGGCCGGACTATGCGACGAGATTGTGAACACCAATATGAATATAAAGGAGTTGGAGACCGTTACGGATGCCCGCAGCGCCTTCAATTACTACAATAACCAAATTATTAACTTAAAACAGCAAAAGATGGATGAAAAAGCATTTGCCGCCGCACTGAACATCAGCGAGACCTCCACGGAGGCCGAAATGCTGGAGAGTGTGCGCGGTGTGGTGAATGAGAGAGCCACCCTCCGCCAGCAGCTGCAAGCCGAAATGGAGAAGGTTTCCAACCTGGAGAACCGCCTTCAGGAGTTTGAGCGCGGCAAGGTGAAGAATCTCATCGACGCCGCCGTTGCCGACAAACGCATCGGCGAGGACGACCGCGAGGCCTACACCCGCCTGGCCGAGCAGGACTACGAGAACACCGAGAAGATCCTGAACAGGATGAAGCCGGTGACGCGCGTGAAGGACAGCCTGGAGACAGGCAAGACCCCCAAAGAGGAGGACGGCTGGGACTGGGACAAGTTCCACCGCTCCGGCAAGTTGGAAAACCTCAAAAAGAACAACCCGGGCCGCTACGCCGAGCTTTACAAGGCAAAATTCGGATGCGACCCCCAAAACTAAACGCTATGTACTTCAGAAAAGAGACCAACGCAAGTTACAACTTTGTGGCGCCCAACATTGAGAAGGACGCCGACAAGAAGGTGGAGGTAGTATTCCCCACCGCAGAGTTTGTGGAACCTACCCTCAGCTCCAACGCCGCAGAGGTGAAAGTGGAGCGCGACACCACCATTGTCGATCTTGGCACGCTTGAGGCGGCGGCCACCCTGACACTCACCCCCAGCGCCAGCCTGAATATCGGTGCAAAGGTAGTGGTGAAGGCTGCCAGCGACGGTACCGCCCGCGCCGTTACCGTGAAGCGGGATGCCACCACCACGGTGGACACCATCAGCGGCACCGCCAACACCGCCAAGGCGAAACAGTATATGTGGACAGGTTCCGCATGGATTGCTATCAGTTAACAACCAAAACCGAAAGAAATGAAAAAAGGATTGAGATTCATTATGAGTTTGTGCATGGCGCTTATGGTGTCATGTGTTGTGGGGGCGGCCACCGCTCCCGCTATCGGCGCAGCCACCTTCGTGGCCGCCAACCTGGTGCATGTTCCCGCCGGTTCCCTGGGAATGGCCGTCACTCCGGAAATCTGGACTGACTATATCATCGGGAACCTTTTCAAGACCAACGAATTCCTCCTGCACTCCGTCGATGAGTCGCAGTATGTGATCGGGGGAACGGTGGTGCATATCCCGCAGGCGGGTTCGCCCAGCGGTGTGAAACGCAACAGAACCTCGCTTCCGGCCACCATCACGCGCAGAAAGGACGTGGACGTCACTTACGCTTTGGACGAGTTCACCACCGACCCGCGCTTTATCCCGTATGCCGACAAGGTGGAGTTGAGCTATGACAAGATGGACAGCTGCATGACCGAGGATATGACATACCTGCATCAGCTGACTGCCGAATCTATGCTCTACAATTGGCGTCCGACCTTCTTCATCAAGGCCACCGGCACCAAGAGCGCCAACAACACCATCCACGGCTCCAATTTGAGAACCGGTGTGACGGTGCAGGATTTCGCCAAGGCCAAGGTTATCTTCAATAAGTGGGGCATTCCCAAGGAAAACAGATATGTGATTCTGAATACCGAGATGTATGAGCAGCTCTGCTCCGACATCCGCAACTCGCAGAACGAGAACCTTAGTGCGATCTACGACAATGTGACCGGCGAGCTGCGCAAGCTCGAAGGCTTCACCATCGAACAACGCGCCACCACCCTGCTCGCTTCCAACTCCACACTGACCGCTGTAACCGGCAACAAGTACTTCAGATGGACCGGCAACGATCTCACCTATACCGTGGAGGACTACGAGGCCATTGAGCACGGCGATAAGAATGAGGGTACGACCGACTGCTGCTACGGCCTGTTCTGGCATCCCAGCTGTGTGGCCCGTGCAATGGGTTCCACCCAGATGTTCGCCAACGAAGGCGATCCCACCTATTACGGAGACATTTACAGCTTCCTGCAGCGCCTGGGCGGCCGTGCCAGAAGAGGTGACGGCAAGGGTGTGTTGGGATTAATCCAGGAATACCACGCAAGCTAACAACAGTTAAACAAGCATATTCATGCCTACACCGAGAGGATTAAGGAATAACAACCCGCTGAACATCCGGCACAGCCGGGACCGCTTCCAGGGCGAAGTGGTCCCGAGCCGTGACGGGGCGTTCAAGCAGTTCAGCAGCATGGCTTACGGCTACCGCGCCGCGTTCGTGACTCTGGCCACCTACCTGGCCCACGGGCGCAACACGGTGGAGAAGATTATCCGCGCGTGGGCGCCTCCCACAGAGAACAACACCGAGGGCTACATCGCCCACGTGGTGCAACGCAGTGGCGTGGGACGCAACAAGGTGCTCACGGCGGAATCCGGCGGCGACTACCGCAAGATAGTGGCCGCCATGAGCCACTGCGAGAACGGCATCCCGGCCAACATGGCCGACGTGGAGGCAGGGTTCCGGATGCAGTTCAAAATTAGAAATTAGCAGTTAGTAGTTATGTGGGAGATGATTGTCACTTCGTTGGGAGGCACGTTCCTGGGTGCGTTCTTCGGCTGGTTCTTCGGCCGGAAACGCCAGAACATCGACACCATCGACGCGGCTGTGGAGACCTGGAAGAAGATCGTGGATTCGCTGCAGGAGCAGATCGACCGCCTGTTGGAGCAGAGAGCCTCCGACGCGGCAAAGATCGAGTCGCTGTCGGAACAGGTGAAGCAGCAGAACGCGCACATCGAGGAACTGAAGGAACAGGTGTCCTCGATGGAGATGAAGGTGAAGAGCGTGAACCGCTTGGAGAAGACTATCGCCCGCTACGAAAAACTGATGGATGCGGCAGGAATCGAATATTAAAACCTGATTAAACGATGCTTAAAAAGTGGATTTGGATAGTATGGGTTGTGCTGGCGGCGGCGGTGGCGGTGGCCACCACGGCGGCGGCCCTCGAGGGGAACCACCGGCGGTCACTTGCCAGACAGGTGAAAGAGCAGTCGGCGGTGATAGACAGCCTCCTGAGGCGCGACCAGCCGCTGTTGGACGTGAAGCTGTATGTAACCGACAAATCCAGGAACACCATCTACGGACGCTACAACAAGGGCTACATCGCCATGCCGCAGGAGCGGCGCTACATCCTCGAGGTCGATAGCGTGAATATGCGAATCAAAAAATGAGAATTATGGCATTGGACAACAAAAACAGCAAACCGGCAAAGACGACTGCGGGAGGCGCGACCTACCCGGTGTTGAAGGACGGAAAGTGGTTCTGCTCTGACGGGCAGTATTTCACGGACGCCTATTTTGCCCGGATGCACGAAAAACAAATCAAAAAACAACAGTTATGAGCAAACCTTTGAACGACATTACATTCCAGAAAACCAACGGCGGCCTTGGTAGATATACAGGCTCTGATGACGTAATCAGTGGTCTGATTTTCGCCGGCATGGGCTTCACGTTCGGCGATGCTGCGGGCAACCTGAAAGGCTTTGATACCGCAGCGGTTGACGATCAGAACGCGGTCACGGCCTTCGCCCGAAAGTTTACCTATCCGGAGCAACTGGAGGACGCGGGCATCGTGTTCACCAAACCCGGCGATGGTTCCGGCAGCAATGGTGCCCTCCAACCCATTGAGAAAGCCAAGAACGTGCTGCACTACCACATCACGGAGTTCTTCCGCATGAACCCGGAGGGCGTGCTATATGTGATGGTCAAGGCAGACAGCACAATTGTTGCCGCCGTTGACATTGCCACGCTGCAGACCTACGCAGGTGGTAACATCCGGCAGGTCGGCGTGTTCAACTCCACACTGCTGACAGTGGCCGACGTGAAGACGCAGTGCAAGGCGTTGGAAGAGGAACACCGTCCACTGAGCGTGGTATTGACCTACAGCTCGGATAATGTAACCCTCGCCAGTTTGAAAACCAACACCAGCTTGGCTGCGGACGGCCAGGGCAATGTCTCGCTGCTAATCGGCTGCGACATGGACGCCGACCTCGTTGATGCTTTGGGCGACTATGCCTATTATGGCTGTATCGGTCTCTGCATCGGTGCCGTCAGCAAGGCCAAGGTGCATGAGAGCATCGCCTGGGTGGGCCAGTTCCCGCTCGGACTGAAAGCCCCCGCCTTGTTCATTGGAAACCTGATCCGCAACGTCTCCACCTCCGACCTGGAGGTGTTGAACGGCAACCGCTACATCTTCCCGGTGATTCACGCGGGCGATGCGGACAACTACTTCAACGACAGCCACACGCTGGATGTCGATTCTTCTGACTATGCCTACATTGAGAACGTGCGCACCATCGACAAGGCGTGCCGTGGCATCCGCAGCAAACTGCTGCCTTGGCTGAACTCACCCCTGCGGGTGGATCCGAGCAGCGGCCATCTGGAGAGCGGCACGGTGTCGTTCCTCGAAACCACCGCCGGCGAGGCGTTGGAGGAGATGGAGAAGGCCGGTGAGATCAGCGGCTACAAGGTGGAGATTGACCCGGAGCAGAACGTGCTGGCCAACGCCGACCTGGAGGTTGTGATCAAGAAGGTCCCCGTGGGCGTGATGCGCAAGGTGACGGTGAAAATCGGCTACACCACCTCTCTGTAATCAAAACCTAAAATCCAATAAATATGAACGGAATCAGATATAATTCGATGATTAACGGAGTGGTCCACTCCTGGAGCTCGGTGCAGGTGATTATGGGCGGCACGCCGGTAACGGGTGTCAACAAAATCAACTACAACAGCAAGCAAACCAAGGAGGCCATTTACGGTGCCGGGCAGAACCCTGTGGGCAAAGGCTACGGCAAGATTGAGAACAGCTGCACCATCGGACTCCTCCGCGAGGAGGTTGAGGCCATGCGCGCCGCCTCCCCTACCGGAAGACTGGCCGACCTCGCGCCCTTCAACATCATTGTGCAGTACCTCCCTGTGAACGGCCAGAAGAAGGTCACGCACCGCATCCTCGGCGCTGAGTTCACCAACGACGGCGGCGAGCTGAACGAGGGTGACACCAGCGACTACAACGAATACGAACTGCTTGTGAGCGACATCCGATACAATTAACCCTATCGTAGAGACGTTGCGCGCAACGTCTCTACATAATTTCCAAAAACCGAAACGATTATGGCAAAAACCGAATTGAAAGGCTTGGCGACGGCGGCCGAAATTGCCGTCTGGAAACGCGAACACGGGGACATCTATCAGGTGACTGTCGATGGTTCCGCGTGCTACCTGAAGAAACCCGACCGCACTACGCTAAAGATGGTGGCGTCGGTGGGCGGCAGCGACCCGGTGCGGGCCAACGAGGTGCTGCTTGAGAACTGCTGGCTTGGCGGCGACGAGAGCGTGAAGACCGACGATGAGAAATTCTTCGGGGTGAGCGCGAAGCTGGCCGAACTGGTGACTGTCAAGGAGGCCGAGTTAAAAAAGCTCTAAAGACCGCCCGTGACAGGGTGAAGCGCGACGGACTTGCGATGGTGGACTGGCAGCTGCGCTACCACTACCACATCGACCCGGACACGCTGACCGACACCCAGTGGGCGGAGGCGGTGGCCGCACTCAACAAAATCCGCAAGGAAGAGGCAGGGAAAAGGGGTTAGGAACGATGAATGAAGGGATTATCTCTCCCAAGGAAGAGGCGAAGGCCGTCTCATTGACTTGACCAGCTTTTTCAAAGCCTTTTGCTTTTTTTTCTCCGCCTTCTTCTGCGCCTGATAGGCGTACCACAATTCAGCGTTCTGCTTCCAGCGCTCCACCGTGGTCTTATCGGCGCGGTAGCGCACCACAGCAGCGGCAAAACATCCGAGAGCGAACGCCAAAGCAAGCAAGATCAATATGATATTTGCGACATTCATCGCTGCAAAGATACAAAAATAATCAATGGCAACCAACAATACAGTAAATTTCACTATCAATCTCAACGGCAACGCCTACAACGGTGTTGTGCAGCTGAGTAATGCGGTGAACCAGACGCTGAACCCTGCCATAAGGGAGTCTGAATCCCTTTTCAAGAAGGTAGGAAACGCCTGTTTTTGGTTGAACAGTATCTTTGACCTGGTAGGCCGCACTGTCGGGCGTGTTGTGGGGAAGCTGTCGGATTTTGAGAAAGCGGGCCGAGCCCAGGCGGAGGCGGAGACGAAGCTGGCGCAGGTGATGCGTAACACAATGGGCGACGACATTGTGCGCCGCTACGGCAACGTTGAAGCGGCGCTGAAACGGGAGCGCGAGGCCGTTGAAAACCTGAATCTGTCATTCAAAGAATTGCCCGGAAAACTGAATATCCCTGTGGGGCTGAAGCCCGAAGTGACCGGCACGGAAAGCATTGCCAAGGCCTTTGACGGCATCCGCGATAAGGCGATGGCCGCCAACCGCAATGTGGATGTGGGCATCCAACTGAAACCCAAAGTAACCGGAGAGAAGGAGGTGGCCAATGCCTTCGACAGCATACGGCACATTCCCGTTCCGAGCGACCGCGAGGTGAGGATAGGCCTTAACATGAGGCCCGAAGTCACCGGTATGAAGGACGTGGCCGAAGCCTTTGACGGCATCCGCGAGAAAGCGATGGCCGCCAGCCGCAGCGTGGATGTGGGTATCCAACTGAAACCCAAAGTGACCGGCGAGAAGGAGGTGGCCAATGCCTTCGACCGCATACGGCACCTGCCTGTTCCAGGCGACCGCGAGGTGAGGATAGGCCTTAACATGAGGCCCGAAGTGACCGGCATGAAGGATATGGCCGAAGCCTTTGACGGCATCCGCGAGAAAGCAATGGCCGCCGGCCGCAGCGTGGATGTAGGCATCCGGTTGAAGCCCGAAGTGACCGGCTTGAGGGACGTGACCGAAGCCTTTGACGGCATCCGCGATAAGGCGATGGCCGCCAACCGCAGCGTGGATGTGGGCATCCAACTGAAACCCAAAGTGACCGGCGAGAAGGAGGTGGCCAACGCCTTCGACCGCATACGGCACCTGCCTGTTCCAGGCGACCGCGAGGTAAGGATAGGCCTTAACATGAGGCCCGAAGTGACCGGCATGAAGGATATGGCCGAAGCCTTTGACGGTATCCGTGAGAAAGCAATGGCCGCCAACCGCACTGTGGACGTGGGCGTAAAGCTGAAGACCACTGTCACGGGCGAGAAGGAGATGCTTAAGACGTTCGACCGTGTGCGCAGCCTTACCGACAAAGCCCCCAAGGGGGTTGACATGGATTTCGACCTGCGGCCTGTGGTCCGGGGTGAGGAAGAGGTGGTGAATGCTATGGACAGAATCCGCAACCTCAGCAAGCCGGTGGATGTGAAGGTTCCCGTGGAAATCCAGCCGACGGTGTTGGGTGCAGACGCCTTCGAGACGGCCATGGAGCGCATCCGCAAACTGACCGCCGACCAGCAGCGCAAGGGCGTGATCGGCGATGAGATTCAGATTGCCGGGGTGCAGGAATTGGCCAAGAATGTGACGCAGCTCTCCACCTTGGAGAAGCTCATCCCGGTGATGAACGACCTGACGGCGCAGCAACAGGGCTACAACGCCACCCAGGAGGGTGCCGTGGGATGGGCCAAGATGCTGGGGAAGGCCATGCAGGGCAACGTGAAGCTGTTGGAGCGCAGCGGCTACCAGTTCAGCGAGGCGCAGGAAAACATCATGAAGACCGGCACGGAGGCGCAGCGTGCGGCCACCCTTGCGGAGGTGCTCTCCCAAAAGGTGGGCGGCGTGAACGAGGCACTTGCCAACACCCCGGAGGGGCGCGTGGTGCAGCTCGGCAACGCCTACGGCGACCTTCAGGAACGCTTGGGCGGGCTGTGGGCCAACCTCAAAGACACGCTCTTCCCCGTGTTCGACGGCCTGATCCAACGCGCCGACGGCCTCATCGATGTGATCGAGGAGAAGATGGGCGCGGTGAAGGAATGGATTCTTGGAGCGGTGGAATGGCTCTCGGGCGTGTGGGACAGCGTGAAGGAACCGGTGATGAACACCGTGTCGAGCCTGTGGGGTTCGCTGAGAACCATTGTGGGCAACATCGTGAACACCATCACGGGCATCGTGCGCAACCACAGCACGGTGATACGCGGCATACTGGGTTTCATCGGCTGGTCGATACGCACTGTGGGCAAGGTGCTGGCATGGCTGTCGGGATTGGTGACGGGGTTTGTGAATTTTGTAAGCAACAACGCGCCGCTGGTTCTGGGTTTTGCCGGTGCGCTTGGCATTCTAACCCTCGCCACCAAGGCACAGGCCATAAAGCAGGTTATTCTGAACGGTGCAACGGCCTTCGGCATAGGTCTCGGAAGCATTCTTGGCAAGGTTATACTGTTTGTAAACGGGGTGATGGCCGCCAACCCGGTGTACTGGATTATTGCCGGTGTTGTTGCCCTGGCAGGTGTAATCACATTCCTCGCTATCAAGGTGAAGGGGTGGGGAAGTTTGTGGGAAGCTGTATGGAACTTTTCCAAGCATTCGTTTCTGGCATTCGTGGAGACCATAAAACTACGATGGACCGCCATGATAAACGGCCTGATGATCGGCCTCGACAAAATCAAGGAGGTGTGGTACAAATTCCGCAAGGCGGTGGGCATCGGTGACGAGAGCGAGAACGATGCGGCGCTGGCTAAGATTGCCCAGGATGTGAAAGCCAGACAGGAGAAAATTGCTGAAGGTGCGGGAAAAGTGCAGGAACACCTGAAGGCTGCCGCCGACTCGTGGAAGGGCGTACATCTTGAATGGGACAAAAAGGTGAAACCCAAGGACGCCGTGGCCAAAATCAAGGCGGATTTGGGCATTACTGACCAGAGCGCGGTGACGAACATTCTGAACGACCAGAGCAGCGGCGACACGGAGCTGAACAGCGAACTGTCGGATGCCTCTACCAAGATTTCGAGCGGCGGCAAAAACATCAAGAATATTAATATCACCATCAACGACGGGCTGGTGCACGGGGTGCAGAACTACTTCAACAGCAGCGATGACAATCCGGACACGGCTTCCGATTTCATGTGGCGGCTGGCCAACGCGCTGCAGCTCGTTGTGAACGACGTAAACTACGACTGATATGGGAGCAATAGTGGTACACATACCGGGACAGAGTGAGCGGCAGGTGCGGTTTGCGGCGGCCAATGTGGCCAACGCGGCGGCGCAGGTCGGGCAAACCCTCGGCATGGGCTATGCCCGGGAGGGCTGGTATCAGGCTGCCTTGGGCACGGATCCCATCGTGTTCGACTATTATACCGACCGGCTGCGCACCGACGGCTCCCAGTACGACAACAATCTGCTTCTGCGCACCGCTGACATGGGCACAGTGATCGAAATCATCGACGCCCGCATTGACGTGACCCACGCCAACACCATCAAGAATACCGCTGTAACGGGTAGGGCGGGTACTGTAAAGGAACTGATTCAGAAGAAAGATTATGCCATATCCGTGAAAGGAAATCTTGTTGGAGAGCGAAACAAGTTCCCTTACGATGCGCTACATAAACTGGAAATCATACTGAACGAGGAAAAGAGTTTCGAGGCCAAGAGCGTGCTGCTGGAGTCGTTCGGTATAGACTGGGTGGTGCTGAAAGAAGCAAAATTCAGCCAGCAAGAGCTAAAATACTTCAACACCCTGCCGTTTACGCTGGAGTTTGACAGCGACTTTACATACAACTTTTTAGTGGATGAGGAATAATGAAAGAATCTCACTTCATACCCGGCCAGTTATTGACGAAGCGGACCTTCAGATCTTCCCAATTGTCCACTATCTGTATGGTGAAATCTGGCCAGTTGTCAACGAACTTCCATTTGCCGCACTCATCTGCCCAGTTATCCACTACCTTGACACTGATGTCCTGCCAGTTTTCCACGACCTTAACTTTGAGATCCGCGCCAGACGATACGATTTTAACCCTGCCATACAGTTTGATGCCCTTGCAGGTGCAATCCTCAAAAGTGGTGTCTGACTTTACCAAAACGCTGTCAGGCTCGGCAGCGTAGAGAAACGAGCCGAACAGAACGATTAAGAACGAGAATATCAAACGTTTCATAATATAGAACTATACGATGCTGACCTTGAAATGCCAGATAGAAATACGCAGCAAAAGTACGAAAAAAACCGTACGGTTTGACTATGCAAACAGCATTGAGGTCAAGACATCGTGCAACAGCTTGACGGACACAGCGGTGCTGAAGCTGCCGCGCAAGATGGGATGGCGCGGGAAGCCGCTGACCGACTTTGTGCGCCGCAACGACAGCATCACCATCCGGGCGGGCTATGCGGAACACGGTCTTGAAACGCTGTTTCAAGGCTATGTGAAGGACGTTGAAAACGGGCGGCCGGTGGAGATCACCTGTGAGAATGAGATGCGCCGTCTGAAGGGGATTACCGTGGAACCGGAGATAATCCCCAATTTCGACATCCGCACTTTCATGCGCCGCTACGCTCCTGACATCCGGGTGGCCGGACCTGCCAAGATGGACTTCGGCACGGTAACGGTGGAGCGGCAGAGCCTCGCGCACTTCCTTGACGGGCTCACCAGCAAGTTCAAGTGGTTCCGGGCGTTTTTCCGGGACGGCGTGTTTGTGGCCCTCTTCGACCCGGACGCACTGGATGACGTGAAGGTCATCTCCCTTGATCCTACGCGGAACATCATCAGCGACTCGCTGAAATACACCCTTGCAGAGGATGTGAAAGTGTGCGTGAAAGCCACCTCGATCCAGGAGAACAACACCAAAATCGAGGTGACAGTTCCAGCAGAGGCTGAAACTAACCCGTCGGAGTATGAACAGCGACATTTTCTGCTTCCGGGCTACACGGATGCGGCCTCTCTGAAGGAGGCGGCGGAGAAGACACTGGCGGAATACAAGACCGACAAAATGGAGGGTACGCTGACCCTGTTCGGGGTTCCCTACGTGCGCAAGGGCGACGTGGTGCGGCTGACCGACAAAGACCGCCCCGAGCGCGACGGCAAGCGGTTCAGGGTGGATGGCGTGACATATAGCTTCGGCACCGGCGGCTACCGGCAGGAAGTGACGTTAGGCAAGCGAATCAGGAATTAGTAATTAGTAATCATGGACGATATACATAAAATAAAGGAGTGCTTGCGGGAACTTGCGGGTTTTGCACCAATCGAGACGGAGGTGGCGAAGGTCCTTTCCGTGGATGGTGCGGCGTGCAAGGTTTCTCGCGTGCGCGACGGCATGGTGATTGACAAGGTACGTCTGAACGCCATCACCACCTCCGATAAAGGAGTGGTAGTGGTGCCGAAGACAGGAACGTATGTCCTGGTTACCCGGATTGGCGAGAACGGCTGGTTCGTGAGCCAGTGCGGTGAGGCCGAGCGCATCACCATCGATGCGGGGACGAAGATTGTGATTAACGGAGGCGGATATGGTGGTCTGATTAAGATTGAAGATCTGGTGAACGAACTGAACCGCTTGGTAGAGGTGTTCAACAGCCATACGCATACAGTGGTCGAGGCTGTCGCCAAGTCGTCAGAATTACAAATGCAACGATTAAATAGAAACGATATTGAAAACACTTATATAGAACACGGAGATCCAAGATGAACGGCATACTGGTAGACGATAACGGCGATATGATGATCACCGGCGGCACGGTGCAGATCGGGGATGTGCGGGAGCAGTGCGCCCGGCACCTGATTGCGGCCTGGACGGGCGAGTACAAGCACGCGCCCGCGTTGGGCGGCAACGCCCGGCGGATGATTGCCGGCGGCCACGACCCATTCTGGGCAGGAAGGATAAAGGAGCAGCTGCGACAGTGCCACATCGATGTGGAGCGGCTGCGGGTGAAAGGCGACAATGTGGAATTAAGCATTAAGAACTAAGTTATGGCAAGGACGATTAAAGAGATAGCGGACGGCATGAAGGTGGACTTCGTGCGCAATGAGAACCTTCGGGGATTGTACGGGCTGACAGACTATGATCCGGACAGCGACGCTGCCGCATTAGCCGCTTACTATGACAGCAAATTCAGCCTGGTGAGCGTGGAGACCTGCATCCTGTTTGTGGTGGCCGCGTGCGCCGCCCTGTTGGAAAATATGTTCGACTGGTTCACGGCGGACGTGGATGAGATTGTGAACGAAGACCGTTACGGGCGAAAGGGCTGGTATGAGAAAACAGCCCGGAATTTCCAATTTGAAGACGGAACGGATTTCGGCCTGGACATTGAAACGGGCAAGTATGCCACGTTGGATGAGGAGGCGCGTATCGTTACACACGCTTCGGCCAACAGCAACGGATTCGGTGTGAAATTGAAGGTAGCCAAAGGTGATACAGGCGCGTTACAGCCGCTTAGCCAGCAGGAGAGAACCGCCTTCGAAACCTATATCAACCGGCTGAAGCCTGCTGGCGTTCCGGTGACGGTGGTCAGCCGCAACGCCGACCTGCTGGCCTTGGATATGGCAGTTTATTACGACCCGTTAGTGTTCACGGAAGCGACGGCCCTTCAGAAAGTCAAGGAGACTGCAACAGCTTACCTTCAGGGCATAGAGTTCAATGGCGGGTTTATGGTTATGGAGATGGTTGACCGGCTACAGGCGGTTCAAGGGATAGACATTGTGGAGGTGCGCGGAGTACGGACCAAACACGAGGGGTTCAACTACGTGTCCTTGGTTTACAATGACAGCTACCCGTATGTTCCGGATTCCGGGTATATGGCACTTGGCGATGATGCGGACCAAGCAATAGAACTTAAAGTGAGACAATAGCTATGGGTATATATGATGTGAATTTCAGAAAATTTGCGGGCGGATGGCTGCCCAGTGCGCTGCGTGGTATGGTGCTGGAGTGGGTGACGGTGCTCACACAGCCATTCCGAAGCCTGCACGCGCGGTTTATGGCCTATCGAGAGATGAGGCTGCGTGCGCTGCAGTATGATGCCACGGTGGTACGGATGGAAGCGATGCTGAACTACTACCTGCGCGACGAGCTGGCAGTGTTTGCCCCCAATGAACGGATCCTTGTGGAAGATGGTGCAGCGGTGCTGCCGTGTATGGTTTGTCCGGAAGCGGAACATTTTCCGGTAATGGTTGGCACAGTGAATATCACAGACTCCTCTTTGTGGGGTGCGGTACCCTTTGTGGTGAAGATTCCGGCTGCGCTGCAAGGCAACCAAGACGTGTGGAACCGCGTGGACCAGTTAGTGCGGCGGTACAAACTGTTAGGGACGAAGCACACAATTGAATATTATAGTGATTAGTGAATTGTAGGGACGTATCGCATACGCCCGAACAAAAATAACAGAAATATGGATAGATTGTTGGACATAAACAGACAAGACAGCTTTCCGCTGTGCGCGGAAACGCTACAAATATTGGAAACTAACAGCAGGGCTTTGGAGTCCTGGTTGAGATGGCTCCCGTTGGGCACCAGGCAGGCAGTGTTGTTTCCAGACAAAGATTACATAGTGGTAGGCACCGCACGACAGGGAAACCGTACGGTGAAAGTGGGTTCCATAAGCGCTGGGAGCCTGTCATCATGCAAAGTGGTGCTGAATACTGTCCAAAGACACAGTGTCACGACAGGGAACGGGTCTGTGATTTCGGACGTATGGGAAACACAAACGGCAGATATTGTTGATGCGGTCGCATCAACAGACCAGTGGGAAGTGTTTTCTTTTGATGATGTATTCGAGTTGTGTTTGTGGCATGACGATTTGGTTGGATTCAGAGAGTGGAGCATCAAACAAGCGCAAATCGCCGGAACCGGGAAATTAATGGACCGCCCTGTCCTGTACGGTGACGAACTTGTCCTACAGAGCAATAGACGCAGGCTCCGTTTCAATATTGCCATATCCTGTACAATTGACATCAGACCTGACTCCGTCATGACGATTCCGTTATTGATCTACTGTCCGGATGGGGTCCGGTTCAATGCAGACATTGAGGGGATATGGGCGAACGTTGTCAAACATTATCCCATAAGGGTGCTCATACAGAATAATGAAATCCAGATAGACTTGGGCCGGTTCCTGACCGAAGAGTTACATGCTTCCGGTGCACTTGCCGAAGTCATCATCAGGATCAACGGGGAGGTTGTGTTATGATTGGCAGGGACAGACAGACCATGGCCGATATGGCTGTTGAACATTGTGGGAGTGCGGAAAGTCTATTCCGCATTGCCAGACGCAACCGTATCGCCATTGACACAGAGGTCGTCGGATTGGAACTGGAAAACGAGCCCATAGCGGATGTCAGGACACAAGATCTTATTGCCGGAACAGGTGTGAGTCCAGCTGGGATGTATGAGATAACGGACGATGTGCTGGTTGCCGATGACTTAGAAAACGACGTAGTTACAGAAGACGATGAAACAATAGTTCAATAGGATTTAAATTGCGATAAAAATGAGATTCAGGGATTTTTTATTGAAAACATTACTTTCGGACACCGACTATCTTGTTGGATATGATGCCAGTGGCAATTATATCCGTATCAGGAAGTCGGATTTGGCCAATCAATTTTCGCCTTCGTCCGTAGCACAGACAATCAATGTGCAATATTCTTCCAATGGAGAAAGCTGGCATGACACCTACGAGTCGGGAGACGCCTTTTTGCGCATAAAGGCGGGCTCATCCCACTGGAGTCCATCCATACGTATCAGCATAAGCGCATACGATATTTGGAAAGAGGCCGGCAACAGCGGTTCTGTAGAGGATTTTCTGGATTCTCTCAAATCAGAAGAAGGAGGTGAGGTGGACTTCTCAGGACTACAGTTGCAAAACATTGATGGCTACCAGGAATTACTGCAAGATGTGGATGTGGCATTGGCCAATGCACAAGCCTCTATTGTGTCGGAGATTGTGGAAGAGGCAGTCGGGACTGTCATGGCTCAATACAAGGAAATGCAGCTTGAGGATATCGGAGAGGTGAAAAGTTTGAATGAGAGCGATTACATCACCATTGTGACCGCAGATGGATTGAGAAAGGTGAGTTTGGGGACATTGAGCGATAATGTGGCTATACGAACCGTATCAACCACTACACTTGAAAAGAGTGTCATCGCCAACCTCAAAGTGCTAACCGTCAGAGGTGTTCAAGATGGTGAAAATAGGGATTACTCGGTTTTAGGAGATTACATTTTCGGTACATCCATGCTGTTCCTGAACGGCCAGCGTCTCACACCCGGTTTGGATTATAAGGAGACGAATGGCGGTTTTACGATGATTTCCTATGTACCAGAGGAATTGGACCAACTTTTATTTGAGGCTGTTGTGAGGTAACCAAAAAGGGAACAGGTATGGGTGCAACAAAGCTTAGAAGGTTTCAAATACTAGTCAGTGAGTTTATCAAGAATGCCGCATCTGTTGACTGGACGAAGGACGATATCACTGCATCCGCGAAAGCAATTGCGGATCTGGTCGCCGACTCCGGGATTAAAGTGATTGAACAGAGTTTCAGTCTTTGGTCAAAGGAACCAGGCGTGTATATAGTGAAACCGCTTGTGTCAATAGCTTATGGAAGGGGAAACTTTTCGCTTGGCGTGTATGGTCTGCTTGTGCTGCTGAAAGACAACTCAAGCAATTCCGAGGAAAGACGGCATTATATCATACTTTGCGGTGACGGTTCCATTATGTACGGAGAATCATGGGAAAGCAGATACGGAACACTTACAAAAAAGACACTCAACTCGTTGAAAAACATGAGCGGAGCATCCGCAAATGCAGCAGGTTCCGCAGGCTTTGCACCTGCACCTGCGGCAGGCGACAACACAAAATTTCTTCGCGGAGACGGGACATGGCAGGATAATGTTAAGATATATCATTGGGACACTACTGCTGAACATTGGGCAGAATCTTCCATTGTAGATATTGTAAATGATTACAATGATGGTTTCGTATGTTATCTAAATATGGATAATTATAGACTACCTTTATATGAAGCTTTCATATCATCTGATATATCAGGAGTAGGACCCGATATTTATGTAGTAAAATTTGGTTTTACAAACTTTAAAACAAGTTCTATAATAAACCAATTGTATTTCGAAGGAAGAAGTGTAGAAGGAGTTGAAAGTTGGGAAATAGACGCTAACGCACCCCAAACATTTCCGGGAGGACGGAATTTCGGTGGTGCCACATCTGCTTTACAAGGACAAAACGGCCTCGTCCCCGCTCCTTCCGCAGGTTCTGAAATGAAAGTTCTCCGTGGCGATGGAACATGGGCAAATTTAACAATGTACCTCTATACGGTTGCAGTTGGAAGACTACCCAGCGGGCTTTACCGTTACACACTTGAATATAACAGCCAAATAATCAGCTACAATGAAATACAAACCGCATATCAAAAAGGGGTACCAATAGTAGTAAAAAACTGTTCCGCTCCTTTGGGATTTGGTTTTTTTTGGCCTTTAGATCTTGTTTATGACAGCACACAACAACGAGATGTAATCACATTCAAAAAAGTAGCCGTAACAGACAACAAACTGCAAAGCAGAATACTCAAATATACCGTTGTTGACAATACGGAATACTGGGACGAAATTATTGAATACACGACAACATAGTACACGACAATATGGAGGACAAACGAGGAAACACAAGAACAATCCTGATGAGCCTTTCGGCCCCGCTGGGAGAAGGCATGAAACTGAAAGTCGGTCTGTACACGCCGTACGGAAAGCCGCTGTACGAGACAACGTATCCGGATGGAGACATTATACGAACGGATGAAACCCACTACGCCCTGAAGCTGACACATGGTGTCACCAGCCGCCTGCTCGGACGCACGGAACTCAGAGCGGCTGTTTACACACCGGACAAGGAAACGGTGATGGCCGCCAAGAACCATATTGATATGTTTTGGAAAAACGAACCCGTAACACGGGAGCTAAAATAAGGATTCATGGCAACAGATCACAATCTCGAAATAGAAATAACAATACTGCAGCCGGTGCTGGAACTGAACGGATCCGTATCGGAAATTCCGGTGCAGGAGGCAACCCTGCATTTCGGACAATTGATGAAAGGGGATAAAGGCGACAAAGGCGAGAAGGGCGACAAAGGAGATACTGGTGCTACAGGCCCCCAAGGCGAGAAGGGCGACAAAGGAGATACCGGCGCTACAGGCCCCCAAGGCGAGAAGGGCGACAAAGGAGATACCGGCGCTACGGGTCCCCAAGGCGAGAAGGGTGACAAGGGCGACACCGGCGCTACAGGTCCCCAAGGCGAGAAGGGTGACAAGGGCGACACCGGTGCTACAGGTCCCCAAGGCGAGAAGGGTGACAAAGGTGACACCGGTGCTACAGGTCCTCAAGGCGAAAAGGGTGACAAAGGCGATACCGGTGCTACAGGTCCCCAAGGCGAGAAGGGTGACAAGGGTGACACCGGTGCTACAGGTCCTCAAGGCGAGAAGGGCGACAAGGGAGATACTGGTGCTACAGGTCCCCAAGGCGAGAAGGGCGACAAAGGCGACACCGGCGAACAGGGCGACAGCAAT